>Ga0255338_1000186_pt1 | contig 250417 bp, 237 predicted proteins | sample MeOH1_35cm_T4_19_FD_203715 | JGI IMG/M metagenome (GOLD analysis project Ga0255338, IMG submission 203715) | Sandy soil microbial communities from University of British Columbia, Vancouver, Canada - MeOH1_35cm_T4_195 | ecosystem: Engineered > Artificial ecosystem > Sand microcosm >... | reverse complement strand
GCGATGTGAGAACGCTCAACGAGCAGCTGGCCTACCGCGACCAGCACCGGCTGTCGACCGAGAAATCGCGCGAAGCCTACCTGCAGCAGTTCGAGCTGGGCCAGCGCACGCTGCTGGACCTGCTGGATAGCCAGAACGAGTACTTCCAGGCCAACCGCTCCTACGTCAACGCCAGCTACGACCAGATCATTGCGCAGGCGCGCACGCTGGCGGGCATGGGGCAGCTGGTGACGGCACTCAATGTCAAGCGGGCCGATGTGCCCAGCGCCCAGGATGCGGGGCAGGACCGCAACGGCGTCGACCCGGCCGAGCTGTGCCCGCAGGATGAGACCGTGGTCGAGACCATGGATCAGATCAGGGCCCGCCTGGCGGTTCCGCCCAGGCGCACCGGCTCCTATGTCGTGCTGCTGCCCAGCCCTGACAACAGCGTGGGGCGCGTGGTGGTGCAGGGCGCCCGCGGAGAGCAGGTTCTTGCCCAGGCCCAACAGGGCGCCTTGCTGGACGGCAGCGCACCGCCCTTCGATGTCAGCAAGGTGCAGGTGGAGCGTGATTTCGGTGCCGCCATGGCCGCCCGCCCACCGCTCCCCGAGGCCTTCACGCTCTACTTTCAGCGCGGCAGCACCGAGTTGACGCCAGCATCGAAGGCCGTGATGGTGCGCATCAAGGAGCTCGCCAAGGCCCGCAAGGCGCTCGACATCACGGTGGTCGGCCACACCGACACGCTCGGTACGATCGAGTCGAACGAAGTCCTGGGGCTCAAGCGCGCGAATGCCATTGCCCGGCAAATGCAACAGCTCGGCCTGAAAAATATGGCGATCCTGGTGGAGTCAAACGGTGCACGCAATCTGTTGGTGCCTACGCCCAAAAATACCAATGAGCCGCGTAACCGCCGGGCAGAGATAACCGTGCGCTGACAGGGCGCTCACTTCGCTTATTTCTCGGCCATCACGATCAGGTCGTCTGCAGCGCCCTGGCGCAACCTGCGCAGGTGCAGCGCCACCAGCGGGTCATCCGGGTGACGTTCGGCCAGGGCCTCAAAATATTCACAGGCGAGTGTCGGGTGATGCATCTCGCCGGGTTGCAGCAGGCGCATGGCCGCGTCATAGTCGGCGGGTGCTGCGCAGTTGGCGGCATTGAGGGTGGCCAGCGGCTCAAACACCAGCAGCGGTTTGCTCTTGCCTTTGAGCACCAGCTGGCCGACGCGCCGCACCGGCACATCCGTACAGCCATCCAGAATGGCTTGTGACACGCAGACACGCGTGCCCAGGTGCTTGTTGACGGTTTCCAGCCGTGCTGCGGTATTGATCGGGTCACCCAGCGCCCGGTAGTCAAACAGGGTCTTGCCCCCAAAATTGCCGACGATCACCTCGCCACTGTGGCTGCCGATACGGGTGTGCCCCCAGGGAATGCCCTGAGCCTGCAGCCGGGCCGCGTAGGCTGACGCAAAGGTGTCCATCTCCAGCACGCAGTTGAGGGCGCGCTGGCGATGATCGGCTTGCTGCACCGGCGCTGAAAACAGCACGGCCACCGCGTCGCCCACGATGCGGTCCAGCGTGCCTTCGTGCTTGAAGACGATGGCCAGCATCGCATCCAGATAATCGTTGAGCAGGGCCACCGCCCGGCTTGGGTCGTCAGCTTCCATCATGGAGGTAAAGCCTGCCAGGTCGGTAAAGACGAAGCTGCAGACCTGGCGTTGCCCCCCCAGTTCCAGTTGTTCCCGGTGTGCCACCAGATGCGCCACCCTGTTGGGCGACACATAGCGTGAGAAGGCCTCGCGTACCCAGCGCTGTTCACGTTCGCTGACCAGATGGTGCATGCCGCTGGCCAGGCCGAAGCTCACCAGGATGACCAGCCCGGGATTGACCGCGTCGAGCAGCACGTGTTCGGCCACGAATGCGTACCACGCCCCGCCGAACAGGGCTGCCAGCACCCCCGCGGCCGCCGCGGTCGCCCATTTGGCGGGGATTCCCAGCGCCAGCAGGCCGACGATCAGGGAGCCGAGCACCAGCGTCAGTACCTCGACGCCGCCGGCCCAGGCGGGGCGCTGCAGGTATTGACCCGACAACAGCTGCTCCAGCGCCAATGCGTGGGCCTGTACGCCCGGCATCATTTTGCCCATGGGGTTGAAGCGCAAGTCCATCAGCCCGGCAGCCGAACTGCCGATCAGGACGATGTGTCCGTCCAGCAGTTTGGTGTCGACCTGTCCGTTCAGGACCTGTGCCGCCGACACGAAGCGAGCCGGTTGATCTTCGGTGTAGTGCAGCCAGATTTCAGCCTGCGCATTGGTGGGCGCCGTGACACCGCCGATGCGCACGTCCTGCACGCCGGCCTCATTGCTGCGCAGCAGGTGGTTGCGCTCACCCTGGGCGACGCGCAGGGCCTCGGCGCTCAGGGTGGGCACAATCTTTTGACCCAGGCGAAGCAGCAGCGGCACCCGGCGCACCACGCCATCGGCATCAGCCGCAAAATTCAGCGCGCCCAGTCCGGCCGCGCCGCCCTGCAGCACCGGCAATGGCCAGAGCCCGGTATCAAAGCCATGAAGCCATTGCGCCGGGTTGCTGGCGCCGCTGCTGACGATGCGATAGGGCAGTGCGGAGGGCGCATCGGAGGGTGCTGCCGTGGGTCCGCCGGGTGCCCCGCTGCGGGACAGGCTGCTGCCCAGCACCACGTTTCGGCCGACCAGTGTTTTGCCCAGCACCCCGTCATGATCGGGCAGGCGCTGCAGCAGGGCACCGACCTTCGGGTTGTTCCAGAGCTGCGCCATGGCCGCCGGGGAGGTGCGGTCCGGCTCGGTCAGCAACACGTCAAACGCAATCGCCGCAGTGCCGGCCTCATTCAGGCTCTGCACCAGTTCGGCGAGCCGGGTCCGCGGCCAGGGCCACTGGCCGTAGGCTTTCAGGCTGGCCTCGTCAATGTCCACCACACGCACGGCCACCGGCGTATAAGGGCGCGGATGCCAGCGCTGGAACTGGTCAAACTGCGCCAGTCGCAGGTTTTGCACCGGGATCGGGTCGGTGAACCACAGGGCCAGTCCGCTCAAGGCGATGACCAGCACCAGCGTGACCGCCGCGACATTGGACAAAACACCGGGAAGCCTGCGTAGCGATAAGCCTCGAAACATGGTCGATTCCTATGGACGTTGCCGCCTATTATGTGGGGCGGACCCCGATAACAGGCGGTTTATATCGGGGGATGTTCGAAAGGCGAAGGCGAAAGATCCATCGCCGGCCGCAGTGACCGCCACGGCTTGGCCTGCGACCTATGGCTTGGGCTTGCCTGCCGCCGGATGTTTCGTGAAGGACAGCGCCGTGAAGTCGACGAACGCCCGGACGCGCGCGGTCAACTGGTGGCGCTGCGGATAGACCGCGTGGATGTCGGCATCGGGCGTGTAGTAATGCGGCAGGACCTGAACCAGGCTGCCGTTCTTCAGGTGGCGCTCGATGTCCCATTCGGCACGCATCAGGATGCCATGACCGTCAAGCGCCCAGTTGACGGCGATCTCGCCGTCGTTGGTGGTCAGGTTGCCGCGGGTCTTCACGGCTTCGGTGGTCATGTTTCGGCCCCGGCCGCTCGCCAGTCGCCACACACCGTAGGCCTCTTCACCCTGACGGATGCCGATGCAGTTGTGCCGCGTCAGGTCGTTCGGCACCTTGGGTGTGCCATGTCTGGCCAGATAGGCCGGGGCCGCGCACAGCAGCCGCCGGTTCGGTGCGATGTGCCTGGCGATCACGCGGGCGTCCGGTGGCGCGCCGAACCGGATGCAGACGTCGAAGGTGTCGTCCGTCAAGGGCGGCGGGTTGACCGACAGCTGCAGCTGCACCTCGACCTGCGGGTACTTGCGGACGAACCGGGAGATGATCGGTGCCACGTGCGTGCGTCCGAAGCCGAGCGTCGCATTGACCCTGAGCAAGCCCCTCGGGGTGGACCTGGACACGCCGAGGAGTTCCGCCATGTCATTGATTTCCCCGAGAATGCGGCGCGCATGCTCCAGGTACAGCTCCCCTTCCGGCGTCAGGCTCATGCGCCGCGTCGTCCGGTTCACCAAGGGCACCCCCACGCGGGACTCCATCAGCGCCAGATGCTTGCTGACGGCAGGCGTGGTGATGCCGAGTTCCCGCGCGGCGGTGCTGAGGCTGCCGGCGCTCGCGAGGACGGAGAAAAAGCCCAGATCAGCGGGTTGAATTTCAGGGGTCATATTGGCTTAATTGTTAAGTCAAGGTAAACAATGGTTTTACCATGGTGGTGTGTTCATGCCGCATGTGCATGTGCATGTGCGTACGCTGAAGCCGCGTGACGGCAGAAGAAACCGCCGTCCCCTTGATAATTGTCATGGGCCCATCCTTCTCCGCGCGTAGCCTTGTGGTTTCAGACGATATCGCCTGGAGAAACGACTTGGACAAGAACCTGGACAAGAAGCAGATATGGAACCTGGCCTACTGGGCCATTGCCATGGTGGCCTTGTTGCTGCTCCAGAACCTGTGGCAGACCACCAGCCAGGCCTTGCCGGTGCCCTACAGCGAGTTTGAGAAAGCCCTCAATGAGGGGCGTGTCGCCGACATCACGGTGACCGAGCGCACCCTCATCGGCCGCCTGAAAACGGCCGAAGGAAACAAGACCACACTGGTGGCGACCCGGGTGGAGCCCGACCTGGCGGCCCGGTTGGCGCCCTACAACGTGCCCTACACGCGGATCGTCGAGAACACGCTGATCCGCGACCTGATGTCGTGGATCGCACCGGCCCTGGTCTTCTTTGGGGTGTGGTTCTTCCTGTTCCGCCGCATCGCCGACAAGCAGGGCATGGGCGGCTTCCTGTCCATCGGCAAGAGCCGCGCCAAGATTTACGTGCAGACAAAAACGGGCGTCACCTTTGCCGACGTGGCTGGCGTCGACGAAGCCCGGCTCGAGCTTGAAGAGGTGGTGGACTTTCTCAAGCACCCCCAGGAATACGGGCGTCTGGGGGCGCATATTCCCAAGGGCGTGCTGCTGGTCGGCCCGCCTGGCACGGGCAAGACGCTGTTGGCCCGGGCGGTGGCGGGCGAAGCCGGTGTGCCTTTCTTTTCGATTTCGGGCAGCGAGTTCGTCGAGATGTTCGTGGGCGTCGGCGCGGCGCGGGTGCGCGACCTGTTCGAGCAGGCGCGCGCTATGGCCCCGGCCATCATTTTCATTGACGAGCTGGATGCGCTGGGCCGTGCACGGGGCGCCTTCCCGGGCCTGGGCGGGCATGACGAGAAAGAGCAGACCCTGAACCAGCTGCTCTCCGAAATGGATGGCTTTGACGCATCGGTCGGGTTGATCATTCTCTCGGCGACCAACCGGCCCGAGATCCTGGACCCGGCGCTGCTGCGGGCCGGCCGCTTTGACCGCCAGGTGCTGGTCGACCGGCCCGACCGCAAGGGGCGAACCGACATTCTGAAGGTGCATGTGCGAAAGATAGCGCTGGACGCGAATCTGCGGCTCGAAGATGTCGCGGGCCTGACGCCGGGCTTCAGCGGTGCTGACCTGGCCAACCTGGTCAATGAGGCGACCCTGGTGGCCACCCGGCGCAAGGCGGACAGGGTGATGCTGTCGGACTTTACGTCCGCCGTGGAGCGTATCGTTGCCGGCCTGGAGCGCCGGAACCGGGTGCAGAACTCCAGGGAACGGGAGGCCGTTGCGTTTCACGAGATGGGCCATGCGCTGGTTGCGCTGGCCATGCCAGGCGCCGACCCGGTGCACAAGGTCTCCATCATCCCGCGTGGCATTGGTGCCCTGGGCTACACCATCCAGCGCCCCACCGAAGACCGCTACCTGATGACCACGGCTGAGCTGGAGCAGAAGATTGCCGTGCTGCTGGGCGGGCGGGCAGCCGAGAAGCTGGTCTTCGGTCTGCTTTCAACCGGTGCCGCCGATGACCTGGCGAAAGCCACGGACATTGCGCGCGACATGGTCGTTCGCTATGGCATGAATGAAGGTCTCGGCTATGTTGCCTTTGATCCCAGGCGGCCGCAGATGCTTGATCTGCCTGCCGACATGATGCCCCGAAGCAACCCGGTCTCGGAAGCAACGCAGGGTCGCATCGACGAAGCCATCCGGGGCATCGTGATGGACGGCTTCGCCCGGGCGAGCGCTGTTCTGGAAGCCAACCGCACGGTGCTGGAGCGCGGCGCGCGGACCCTGCTTGCGCAGGAGACGCTGGACGAGACAGCCATTCGCGCCCTGGCGGCTGACCTGCGCAGAAACTAGACCTGGTCGCCAACGCCAACGCCAACGCCAACGCCAACGCACCAGCGTGCCCACGCGAGCGGCTTAAAAAACGTCGACCTGGGGCGCATCTTGCACTCGCCTGTTCGCAGGTGTATAAATTGATTGCGGTTTGATCTGTATCTCCACAATCACTCAGAGTGATGAAAGGGGGGGCTTATGAGCAGACGAGTTTATTGGTTGCTACCGGATGTCGCCAGCGCCAGGCGAACGGTGAATGATTTGCTGGTGGCGCGCGTGCCGGTGCAGCATATTCATTGTTTCGGGCGTGAGGGTACCAACCTCGCGGGTCTTCATCCCGCCAATGTTTTTCAGACGACAGATGTGATCTACGCGGCCGAGCTGGGTCTCCTGATCGGTGGCGTGATCGGCGTGGGCGCCGGTGTGCTGGTGGCCATGTACTATCCCCTCGGATTTGCTTCATTGCAGTGGGGGGTCGTCGCCATATTGGGTGTGCTCGGCGCCCTGTTCGGGGCCTGGTCGTCCAGCCTGATTGGCATTTCCGTGCCGAGCCACCGGCTCAAGCGTTTCGAGGCCGCCATCGAGCGTGGCGAAATCCTGCTGATGGTGGACGTGTCGAGTTTGCAGGTCAAGGAAATCGAAAACCTGCTGCAGGCTTCGCACCCTGAAGCGCGCCTGGAAGGAGAGGACCCGGATACCCCGGTGTTCCCCTGAAGTACCGGAATGCCCGCGGGTCCCACCGGACACGCGCGCAATCCCTCAAACCGGCGGAGGTGGCCATGGACCTTCATCTGCATTCCTACCAGCGGCAGCACCAGCCAGACTGGCCCGCAGCGGCGGTCGCCGGACTGGCGGCCGGGGCGGTCCTGATGGTGCTGGAGCTGTTCTGGTCGACCCTGGTGTCTGGCGACAGCCCATGGGTCGTGTCGAACATGATCTCTGCGATCGTGATGGGGCCGACGGCCCTGCAGTCATCGGATTTCAGCGTCACCGTGGTGGCCGTGGGTCTCGCGGCTCACTATGTGCTGGGTGTCGTGTTTGGTCTCGTGCTCGCGGCCATCATCGTGCCATTCCGGCTGGATTCGACCATGGGCATGGTGCTGCTGGTGGGCGCGTTGTTCGGCGCGGTGCTGTACCTGTTGAACTTTTATGGCATGACCCGCTTCTTTCCCTGGTTCGCCGAATTGCGTGGCGCGCCAACCGTGGTGACCCACCTGATCTTCGGGGTGACGACTGCATTTTTGTACTGGAAGTTCAATCGGCATTGAGGGGGTGGCCGGTGCCGAACCGAGAGGATGCGAATGCTCTTTGCCTATGTCCTCGTTGTCATCGTCATCGGGTCGGTGCTGTTCCACTTTGTCAGTCCCTGGTCGGCGACACCGCTGGCCTCGAACTGGCAGTCGATGGACAATACGCTGACCATCACGCTGGTCGTCACAGGCATCTTTTTCGTCGTCATCAATTTTTTCGTGGCCTACACGCTGCTGCGTTACCGTCACCGCGACGGGGGCCGCGCATCCTATGAGCCCGAGAACAGCCGGCTGGAGCGCTGGCTGATCGGGATCACCACAGTCGGCATTGCATTGCTGCTGGCGCCCGGGCTTTTTGTCTATGCCCAATACATCAATGCGCCGCGCGAGGCCATCGTGCTGGAGGTGCTGGGCCAGCAATGGCAGTGGTATTACCGCTTTCCCGGCGCAGACGGCAAGCTGGGGCCGACCGATGCGCGCTTCGTCAGCGCCGCCAATCCGTTCGGCCTCGACGCGCGCGATCCGGCCGGGCAGGACGACTTCCTCGTCGCCGGCACCGAGGTTCATCTGCCGCTGAACAAACCGGTCAAGGTGCTGCTGCGCTCACATGACGTGCTGCACGACTTCTTCGTTCCACCGTTTCGTGCGCGCATGAACATCGTGCCGGGCCAGATGAGCACTTTCTGGTTCACACCCACCGTGCTCGGCCGTTACGAGGCCATGTGCGCCCAGCTGTGCGGCATCGGTCATCCCAATATGCGCGGCTATGTGGTGGTGGAGGACGAGGCCGCGTTTCAGGGCTGGCTGAAGGCGCAGCCCACCTTTGCGGTGACCATGGCGAGCGCCGGCCGCCCGGCCGCTGCAACACCGGCCGCCGGTGCCGACAGCCAGGTTGCGCAGGGCCAGGCGCTGGCCCAGTCCAGGGGCTGTGCGGCCTGCCATACGGTGGACGGCAGCGCCCGGGTCGGACCGACCTGGAAGGGACTGTACGGCACGACCCGGCTCCTGACGGACGGTTCCACGGTACTGGCCGACGAGGACTACCTGAGGCGCTCCATCCGCGAGCCCCAGGCGCAGGTGGTGAAGGGTTTTCCGCCCATCATGCCGCCGGCGAACCTGGGCAATGACGAGGTGGCTGCGCTGCTGGCTTACATCCGGTCGCTGGGCGGCGCGGCTTCGGCCGCACCCGCACCCGGGCAGAAGGCGCAGCGGTGAACCCGCGCCATTGAACGAGGAACACCATGGCCTACGCTGAAGACACTTCGCATCACCCGCAGAGCTTCTGGACCCGGTATGTGTGGAGCCAGGACCACAAGGTGATTGCCGTGCAGTACGCCTGCGTCGCCATCGCCGTGGGGCTGGTGGGGGTGGTGCTGTCCAACCTGATGCGGCTGCAGCTGGGCTTCCCCGGGCAGTTCCAGTTCATCAATGCCGAGCGCTACTACCAGTTCGTCACCATGCACGGGATGATCATGGTGATCTACCTGCTCACCGCGCTGTTTCTCGGCGGCTTCGGCAACTACCTGATCCCGCTGATGATAGGCGCGCGCGACATGGTGTTCCCCTACATGAACATGCTGAGCTTCTGGGTCTACCTGCTGTCGGTGATCGTGCTGATGGCGAGCTTCTTTGTGCCCGGCGGCCCCACCGGCGCGGGCTGGACGCTGTACCCGCCGCAGGCCATCCTGCCCGGCACGCCGGGGCATGACTGGGGCATCATCCTCATGCTGGTGTCGCTGGTGATCTTCATCGTCGCCACGACGATGGGCGGCCTGAACTACGTGACCACGGTGCTGCAGGCGCGCTGCGAGGGCATGACGCTGCTGCGCATGCCGCTGGCGGTCTGGGGCATTTTCGTGGCGACGGTTCTCGCGCTGCTGGCCTTCCCGGCGCTGTTCGTCAGCGGCGTGATGATGCTGCTCGACAAGACGCTGGGCACCAGCTTCTTCATGCCGGCGCTGGTGTCAATGGGCCAGGTGACCGGCTACAAGGGCGGCAGCCCGCTGCTGTTCCAGCACCTGTTCTGGTTCTTCGGCCACCCCGAGGTCTACATCGTGGCGCTGCCGGCCTTCGGCGTCGTGTCCGATCTCATCAGCGTGCACGCGCGCAAGGCCATCTTCGGCTACCGCATGATGGTCTGGGCCATCGTCATCATCGGGGCGCTGAGCTTCGTCGTGTGGGCGCACCACATGTTTGTCAGCGGCATGAACCCGTGGTTCGGCTTCTTCTTTGCCACCAGCACGCTGATCATCGCGGTGCCCACGGCCATCAAGGTCTACAACTGGGTATTGACGCTGTGGCGCGGCGACATTCACCTGACCGTGCCCATGCTGTTCACGCTGGCCTTCATCCTGACCTTTCTGGCCGGCGGGCTGACCGGGCTGTTCCTGGGCAATGTGAGTGTGGACATTCCGCTGTCAGGCACCTACTTTGTGGTGGCGCACTTCCACATGGTGATGGGTGTGGCGCCGCTGCTGGTGGTGTTCGGCGGCATCTACCACTGGTTCCCGAAAGTCACGGGCCGCATGCTGGACGACCGGATCGGCAAGCTGCATTTCTGGATCACCTTCCTCGGCACCTACGCCATCTACTTTCCCATGCACTACCTGGGCGTGCTGGGTATGCCGCGGCGCTACTACAACTTTGACGGCTACCAGTTCATCCCGGCCTCGGCGCATGCGCTGAACACCTTCATCACCGTGGCCGCGCTGATCGTCGGCGTGGCGCAGCTGCTGTTCATCTTCAACCTGGCCTGGAGCACCTTCCGCGGCCGGCGAGCCGAGCCCAACCCCTGGCGCGCCGCCTCGCTGGAGTGGCAGACGCCCGAAACACCGCCGGCACACGGCAACTGGGGGCCGCAGCTGCCGGTGGTCTACCGCTGGGCCTATGCCTACAGTGTGCCGGGCGCGCCGCAGGACTTCATTGCGCAAAACGCACCCCCCGAGGCTGGCGGCCAGGAGCCGCAGCCGCATCCCGCCCCGGCCCGGGCCAAGGGAGCGATCGCATGACCGCGGCTGCTGCCTATCCCCCCGGCGGCTGGCCGCCGGACCGCCGCGCGGCCAGCACCGGCACCGGCCTGTGGGCCTTCATGGGTGTTGCCACCGCCCTGTTTTCGCTGTTCACCCTGGCCTATGCGATGCGCATGGACAGTGGTGACTGGTCGCCAATTGCCATGCCCTGGCAGCTGTGGCTCAGCACCGGGCTGCTGGTCACCGGCAGCGCGTGCCTGCAGCGGGCCGCCAGCGCCGCGCGCGGTGACCACCCGGCTGCGACGCGCACGCTGCTCGGAGCCGGCGGGGCCTGTGCGCTGGCTTTTCTGGGTGTGCAACTGTGGGCCTGGCAGGTGCTGCAAGCCGCGCAGGTGATGCCGGCCGGCAACCCGGCGGCCAGCTTCTTCTACCTGCTGACGGCCATGCACGGGCTCCACGTGATCGGGGGCCTGGCCGGCTGGGCGGTGACGGCGCGCGGCGCGCGGCGCGCGGCCGGCCCGGCATTCGCCTGGCGCGTTGCGTTGTGCGCGCGTTACTGGCACTTCCTGCTGGCGGTCTGGGTGGTGCTGTTTGCGACGCTCGGCTGGCTGACGCCCGAAGTCGTGCGCTGGATCTGCGGCACGGGCTGACGGCCGGCATGAACTCCTGGAGGCTCCATGAACACCACCCTTTCGATGGCTTCACCCCCAAGCGCCGCCGCCAGCGCCAGTGCGGCGGTCGGCTGGCGCGGGCTGGTGTCCGACTGGTCGTCCGACCGCGAGGCCTTCCACGTCTCGTGGGGCAAGGCGATGATGTGGATCTTCCTGCTCAGCGACACCTTCATCTTCAGCTGCTTCCTCACGGGCTACATGACGGTGCGCGTGTCGACCACCGTGCCCTGGCCCAACCCCAGCCAGGTATTCGCATTGCATGTGGGCGGCGCCGAGGTGCCCCTGCTGCTGATCGCCATCATGACCTTCGTGCTCATCAGCAGCAGCGGCACCATGGCCATGGCGGTGAACTGCGCCTACCGGCGCGACCGCATCAACGCGGCCGCGCTGATGATTGTGACGGCCACGCTGGGCGAGACCTTCGTCGCCATGCAGGCGTTCGAATGGTCCAAGCTGATACTGGAGGAGGGCATACGGCCCTGGGGCAACCCGATGGGTGCAGCCCAGTTCGGCTCGGCCTTCTTCATGATCACGGGCTTTCACGGCCTGCATGTGACGGCCGGCGTCATCTACCTGCTGGTGGTGGCCACACGCCTGCTGCGCGGCCGCTACGAGCAGACGGGCAACTACCAGATCGTCGAAATCGCCGGGCTGTACTGGCACTTCGTCGACCTGGTCTGGGTGTTCATTTTCGCGTTGTTCTATCTCTGGTGACCGCTCCTGCTGAAAGGTTGACCATGTCCTCCTCGCCATCGCCATCTTCATCGCCGCCCGCATCGCCATCTTCCTCCGGCCAGCAGCATCCGATTGGGCTATACCTCAAGGTCTGGGGCCTGCTTTTCGTGCTCAGCACGCTGTCCTACCTGGTGGATTACTTCCACTTCCAGGGTTACCTGCGCTGGGGCCTGATCCTGGCCTTCATGCTGCTCAAGGCCGGGCTCATCGTGGCGGTGTTCATGCACATGGCCTGGGAGCGGCTGGCACTGGTCTATGCCATCCTGGTTCCGCCGCTGGCCGTGCTGGTGCTGGTCGGCCTGATGGCGGCCGAAGCCGACCACACCTTCATCACCCGGCTGCTGTTTTTCCGCTAGGGCAGGGTGGCCTGGGGACTACCTGGGAGTCATGGCAGGGGAGTGACGGCAGGATCGTGACGCTGTGCGAGGTGCGCGCCGGAAATCCGGTGCATCATTGCGACACCTATCTTCATGGAGCTTCCAATGCCACAGACCCCGGTCATCCCGCTGAACCCGGAAATCATCGATACGCTCAAGCGCGTCACCACGGCCACCCTGACCACGGTACTGCTCAAGAAGGGCCTGCGCAATGTCTGGATGCGCGGCACGCGCCCCCTGCGTCCCGATCAGCCGCGCCAGGTGGGGCGCGCCTTCACGCTGCGGTTTGTGCCTGCCCGCGAAGACCTGGCCACGCCGGCCTCATGGGGCGCTCCGATTTCGACGCGCGCGGCCATCGAGGCCATGCCCGAAGGCGTTGTCGCGGTGGTGGGTGCCCTGGGTGTGACCGATGCCGGCATCTTCGGCGACATCCTGTGCGCCCGCATGCAAAAGCGCGGCGTGGCTGCGCTGGTGACCGACGGCGTGGTGCGCGACCTGCCGGGCGTGCTGGACACCGGCCTGCCCGTCTGGTGCCAGGGCACGGCCGCGCCGGCGTCGGTGGCGGGCCTGACCTTTGTCAACTGGCAGGAGCCCATTGGCTGCGGCGGTGTCGCGGTCTTCCCCAACGATGTGGTCGTTGTCGATACCGATGGCGCGGTGCTGATTCCGGCCGCCCTGGTCGACGAGGTGGTCGAGGCAGCCGTGGAGCATGAACGCCTCGAGGAGTGGATCATGCAGCAGGTGAGCCTGGGCTCGCCCTTGCCCGGCTTGTACCCGCCGAACGAGGAAAACCGGGCGCGCTATGACGCCTGGCGGCGCGGCGCCTGAACTGAGACGGCACGGCCTGTGTGGGTCGGGATGGCAGGGCGGCTCAGCTGAACCACTTCTTCACGTCCACCGTGGACCGCCTGCCAATGCCCTCGTAGTGCGTCGAGAGCCAGGTGCCGGCCCGCTCGCGCCCCTGGTCCCGCAGCAGTTCGAGAAAGGGGCCGTGGGCCAGCAGCTTGGTTTCGGTGCGTTGCAGGCTCACCAGTTCGGCAGAATCGACCATGTGAAAGCGCATCTTCTGCAACCGCCGCTCCAGCCGTCCCATGGTCAGGAAGGTCGGACTTGAAAACTCCGTCGCATGGGCGAACATGCGCATCTCGCGCATGAAGGTGGCGTTGAATGCCAGTTCCACAATGCGCGCCTCGATCTCCTCCACGCTGCGTGGCGTGCCATCGCGCTCCAGCGGACTCAGCAGGACCAGCAGCACATCGCGTGAATCGCAGTCGTAGAACAGCGGAAACACCGCCGGGTTGGCCGAGTAGCCGCCATCCCAGTACGGCTGGCCATCGATTTCCACCGAGTGATGAATCTTGGGCAGGCAGGCGGAGGCGAGCAACACCTCGGCCGTGAGTTCATGCTCCCGAAACACGCGCAGCTTGCCGGTGTTCACCTGTGTGGTGCCAATGAACAGCTTGAACGGACTGCCTGCACGCAGGCGCTCGAAGTCGACCTGCCGATTGAGCAGGTCGCGCAAGGGGTTCAGTTCCAGCGGGTTGAGTTGCGCGGGCGAAAAATACCCGGCCCAGTTCGCCAGCATCTTGCTGGCCGGCGACAGGCTGATGGCGTCGCCCTGTCCCTGGGTCATCATGCCCCAGGGCATCTGCTTGCCGACCTCGCCCCAGAAATCGGCCAAGGCCTGGCGAGCGCCCTCACGTTGGCCCCTCATCCAGCCGTCTGCAAACACCACGGCATTCATGGCGCCGGCGCTGCTGCCGCTCAGGCCCTCGAACTGGATGCGCGGGTCTTCGAGCAGCGAATCCAAGACCCCCCAGGTGAAGGCCCCATGCGCACCACCGCCCTGAAGCGCCAGGTTGAGCCGGTCCGGTGAAGGGCGCCGACCCAGCCAGTTTTTCGCTGCTGTATCCAGGCTGGGTTCCCGGGCCGGTGCGGGACGGGGTACCAGCAGGCTCCTGAGCAGCGCGAGGCCAGACTGCTTCGGGGCCTTGGCGCGTCGCGGTGTTGCTCCACTGTCAATCAAATGAACTCCTTCACGGCGGGCGAAATGCCCTGCGGGTATCGGTTCAGTATAGGGTTTTCCCGTATAAAACAGCGAAAACTCATTTGACCTTGCGAAAAAGGGGGTGAATCGCCGGCAGCACGGCCCGGTGACGAGCCGGGGCCTCGCAGCGCTGTAGCATTGGGGTTGCAAGCGCATGAAATTGCGCATCTTCCCCTTGTCAAAATACGGTTATCCGTACCACCTGTAATCACCCGTAACCCCCGCTAATACGCGTTCCATTCGCCACACCACCATGAAAAATTTATTGAGCCTGTCCGCGACCCTGCCTGTTGACGCCCCCGACGCACTGTTGATTGGCCGGGTCTGGGTCGAGGGTTCCGGCCCCGTGCTGGCGCTGGTCAATCCCGCCGGCGTGTTTGACCTGTCCAGCCTGGCGCCCACCGCGAGCCAGCTGCTGGAGTTGCCGGACCTGGCCAGGGCCGTGCGCGCCGCCGCACCGTCGCTGCCGCGCCTGGCGGGCACGGCTGAGGTGCTGGCCAATTCGCATGCGGACGCGCATGACCCGCAGCTGCCCTGGCTGCTCGCGCCGTGCGATCTGCAGGCCATCAAGGCGGCGGGGGTCACGTTTGTGGCTTCCATGCTGGAGCGGGTGATTGAAGAGCAGGCGGGCGGTGACGCCAGCAAGGCCGAGTCCGTGCGCCGCGCGGTGGTTGATGTGATGGGCGAGAACCTCAGCAGCATCAAGCCCGGCTCACCGGAGGCGGCCCAACTCAAGGAAGTGCTGATCGTCCAGGGCGTGTGGTCGCAGTACCTGGAGGTCGGCATCGGCCCCGACGCGGAAATCTTCACCAAGAGCCAGCCCATGAGCGCGGTGGGCACGGGCGCTGAAGTCGGTCTGCACCCGCGCAGCCATTGGAACAACCCGGAGCCTGAAATCGTGCTGGCGGTGAATTCGCGCGGCGAAGTGCAGGGCGTTGCGCTGGGCAATGACGTCAACCTGCGTGACTTTGAAGGGCGCAGCGCGCTGCTGCTGGGCAAGGCCAAGGACAACAATGCCTCGTGCGCCATCGGGCCCTTCATCCGCCTGCTGGACGATCGCTTCACCATGGACGATGTGCGCCGCAGCGAGTTGGCCATGACAGTGACCGGGCCGGAGGGTTTTGAAATGAAAGGCGGCAGTTCGCTGAGCCTGATCAGCCGCGACCCGCTGGACCTGGTGGCCCAGGCGATTGGCGCCAACCACCAGTACCCCGATGGCTTCATGCTGTTTCTGGGCACCATGTTTGCTCCCACGCAGGACCGGCACGGCCCTGGCCAGGGCTTCACCCATGTGGTGGGCGACCTGGTGACGGTGGCGACGCCGCAGCTGGGCAGCCTGGTGAACCGCGTCACCACGTCAGACAAGGCCGCGCCCTGGACTTTTGGCGTCACGGCGCTGATGCAGAGCCTGGCGCGCCGCGGCCTGCTGTAGAAAGGGGAGGCGCCGGCCATGCATACCTCCGCACTCGTGCTGTTTTCCGGTGGCCAGGATTCGACCACCTGCCTGGCCCAGGCGCTCTCCAAATACGAGCGTGTGGAAACCGTCGCCTTCGACTACGGCCAGCGCCACAAGGTCGAGCTGGATGCGCGCCTGAATGTGCTGCGCGAAATCAAAAGCCGCTTTCCGCAGTGGGCGCCCAGGCTGGGCGAAGACCATCTGCTCGACCTGGCCGTGCTGGGGCAGGTGAGCGACACCTCGCTGACGCGCGACGTGGCCTTCAAGATGGAAAGCTCAGGCCTGCCCAACACCTTTGTGCCGGGGCGCAACCTGCTGTTTCTCACGCTGGCGGCCGCACTGGCCTACCGGCGCGATTTGCAGGTGCTGGTGACCGGCGTGTGCGAAACCGATTTTTCAGGCTACCCCGACTGCCGCGACGACACCATCAAGGCCATGCAGCTGGCGCTGTCGCTGGGCATGGACAAGCGCTTTCTGATCGAGACGCCGCTGATGTGGATCGACAAGGCCGACACCTGGCGGCTGGCCCATGCGCTGGGCGGCCAGGCACTGGTCGAGCTGATCGTCGAGCACACCCACACCTGCTACCTGGGCGACCGCACGCACCGGCAGTCCTGGGGCTACGGCTGTGGGCAATGCCCGGCCTGCGAGCTGCGGGCGCGCGGTTATGCGCGTTATGTGGAGACGACGAACTAAACACCCGGGTTACGGGCAGCACGGTTCAGTGAAAGACCCGTGAAGCTCCCTCCTCTTCCGGGGGCGGGTTGGGGTGGGGGCCAGCGGCGACCGGGTCAGCGCCGTGGTCCGAGGCCCGCGCCGTGAGCCCCCATCCCGGCCTTCCCCCAGCGGGGGAAGGAGAGATCGGCGCTGCACGCGGTGCGCTCACAGTGTGCTCAACGAGCCGTATTGGGGTAACGGTATGCCGTATTGGAGATTACGGGACGCGCATCGCGCCTTCCACCACGCAGCGGTTGACCAGGGGCGGCTCTGCACCTGTGTGGAAGGCGAGCTTGCGCTCGCGCAGCGCCACGTCGCTGGCGGTCACGCGGTCAAAGCGCCGCAGGTGTTCGGTCCATGACTCGTCAATGATCTGTTCGATGTAGCGGCCCGGGTTGCCAATGTCGCGCAGCAGCGCCCATTCGAGTGCGCCCTGGCGCAGGCGGCTGCGGCGGCTCTCCTGCATCAGCGCACGAAAATCGTCGGCACGGGCCGGATCGATCTGGTATTCAATGGTGACGACCACATGGCCCGCACCGGGCGGCACATCGGCTACCGGCGCCTTGAATTCGCGTGACGGCGTCATGTCTTCCTCGATGCTGAGGTCCAGCACCCAGCGCTGGGCCAGCACCATGGTGATGGTACCGCTCAGGGCGGCCACCAGCAGGCCCGTCGGCACACTGGTGAGCGTGGCCACCTGGCCCCACAGGGCGGCGCCGAGGGCGCTGGCGCCCATGATGGCCATCTGGTACATCGACATGCCGCGTGCCCGCACCCAGTCGGGCAGCGACAGCTGGGCCGATACGCTGAGCGAGTTGGCGCAGGAGATCCAGGCCATGCCATTGAGCAGCATGGCCGGCACGGCGACATAGACATTCGGCGCCAGCGCCATCACGGCGGTGGAGGCCGACTGCAGCACGGTGGAGCGCAGCACCAGCGTGTCGCGCGGCATCATCTGGCGCAGGCGCGGCAGGTACATGGCGGCGATGATGGCGCCCGCGCCCATGGAGGCCAGCAGCAGCGTGAAGGTGCCGGCACCGCCGCCGTGCAGGTTGCGCGCCACCAGCGGCAGCAGCGCCAGCAGGGCGGTGGAATGCAGAAAAAACAGCGAGACGCGCAGCAGCACCGCGCGCAGGCGGTGGGACTGGCTGACAAACTGAAGCCCCACCCGCATGGCGCTGACCAGGCGTTCGCGCCCCAGCGGGCTGGGTACATGGTCGCGCCGCCAGCGCATGATGATGAAGCCCGAGATGACCGACAGCACGGCATTGAGCACAAACACCCAGGCGGTGCCGGCACTGGCAATCAGCGCGCCGGCCACCAGCGGGCCGATGATGCGCGAGGCATTCATGGACACGCCGTTCAGGGCCAGCGCGGCCGGCAGCTGCGGGCGCGGCACCAGCTCGGGCACGATGGCGGCAAACACCGGCCAGCGCATGGCCAGCCCGATGCCGTTGGCGAAAGTCAGGGCCAGCAGCAGCGGCGGCGTCATCACGCCCGAGATCACGGCGATGCACAGCAGCGTCGCCACGCCGGCAATCCAGAACTGCGTCATGATGAAGTAGCGCCGGCGGTCCAGGATGTCGGCCAGCGCGCCACTGGGCAGGCCGAGCAAAAAGACCGGCAGGGTCGAGGCCGACTGCACCAGCGCCACCCAGATCGGCGTGGTGGTCATGGACGTCATCATCCACGCGGCGGCCACGTCGTTCATCCACATGCAGATGTTGGCCACCAGCCAGGTGGTCCACAGCATGCGGAACACCGGGTAGGTGATGGGCGCCCATGGTGAAAGCGATTCAGTAGCGGACGGTGGCGTTGTCTTGAGTGGTTCTTCGGGCATTCAGTGACTTTTCCGTTTTTCTTCCGGGTTACTTCCAGGTTTTTCGTGATTTTTCAGAGCGTTTGTTGCGGCCGGCTTTCCTGCAGCCGGTAGAGCACGGGCCCACCCGGCGGCAATTTCTCCAGCTCCCAGAGCCTGCTGTGAAAGGCCGCCGCCGTGGGGCGGTGGGCGATCGAGACGATGCCGCCATGCAGGGCCTTCACATGCGCCAGCAGTTTTTCATACAGCGTTTTCTCGGCCGCTTCATCCAGCGCACTGGTCGCTTCATCGGCAAAAATCCAGGCGGGTTTTTTCAGCAGCACCCGGGCAATCGCCAGCCGCTGCTGCTCGCCGCCCGACAGCTTCTGGGTCCAGGCATCCTTGTCGTCCAGCCGGCTGGCCAGCTGCGGCAGCAGCGCGTCAGACAGCGCCTGCTTCAGGGCGTCGTCACTGTAGCGCGCGGCCGGCTGCGGGTAGGCCAGCGCATCGCGCAGCGTGCCGTCGGGGAAGTAGGGACGCTGCGGAATGAACATCGCATCCGGGGGCAGCTGGGTCTGGCCCCTGGAAAACGGCCAGATGCCCGCCAGCGCCCGGAACAGTGTGGATTTGCCGCTGCCCGACGGCCCTTTGATGAGCACGCTTTCGCCAGGACCGGCCTGCACGGACACGCCGCTCAGCAGCGTGGCGCCCGAGGGCAGGGCCAGGGTCAGGTCGCGGGCGGCCAGCGTGTCGGCGGCAGCCAGGGGGGCTGCCTCGTTCGCAACCCGATTGGTCGCCAGCTGCGCGCGTCCTTGCTGGGTCATCGCCGTGATGTTGTCTTCAAAGCTGGTCAGGCGGTCGGTCGTGGCGCGCCATGCGGCCAGGCTGCTGTAGTTGTCGACCAGCCAGCTCAGCGAGTCCTGCACCCGTCCGAAGGCCGACGCGATCTGCATGAGTTCGCCGAGCTGGATGGCGCCGCTGAAAAAGCGCGGCGCCGCCACGATAAAGGGAAACACCACGGCGGCCTGGCCAAAGAAGTTGGTGAACCACACGAGGTTTTTCTGCTTCCTGATCAGCAGCAGGTAGTTGGCCAGCACGGCGGAAAAGCGGGTGTCCAGGTGCGCACGCTCCACGGTTTCGCCCTTGTCCAGCGCAATCGCTTCGCTGTATTCGCGCACCCGCACCATGTGGTGGCGAAAGTCGGCTTCGTAACGCTGCTGCAGGAAGTTGAGCCTGATCTGCGGGCGGCCGATGTAGTGCGTGAGCACGCTGCCCAGGGCGCAATACAGCACCGCCATCCAGACCATGAAGCCCGGAATGCTGTAGCTCGTGCCGCCCAGCGTGAATGCGAAGGCGCCCGACAGCGACCAGAGGATGCCGACAAAGCTGAACAGCGTGACCACGGCATTGAGCAGGCCCATGCTCAGCGAAATGCTGTAGGAGGTGAAGAGGTTGATGTCTTCCTGGATACGCTGGTCCGGGTTGTCCGGGTTGTCCGGGTTGTCCTTCGTGTTCAGCGCGTCTTTGGCGGCGCCGGTGAAGCGGCCCAGCTCCAGCTTGTAAAACGCATGGTCGGCGAGCCAGCGTTGCAGGTAATGTGTCGTCATCCAGGCGCGCCAGCGCACCTCCAGCAACTGGGTGAGGTAGAAGCGATACACCGCAATCAGGATGAAGGCAAACGCCAGGTAGGTAAAGCGGCCCAGCTGCGTCCAGAACACCGCCGCATCCTTGTTTTGCAAGGCGTCGTAAAACACCCGGTTCCACTCATTGAGCAGCACCAGCATGTAGACCGCGCCCAGGTTCAGGACCACGATGGCCAGCAGCAGGCCGCGCGCTTTCCACTTGTCTTCCGACTTGAAGTAGGGCGCCGACAGGGCCCAGACGCGTGCGCCGAACAGCCTGAAGGCGCTGAGTTTGGCGAGGAAGCCGGCGGGGCTGGGCGCGCTGGCAGTGCTGGCGGGAACATTCATTCTGGCAAACCTTTTGGTGACAACTGGTTGGATACGCCGCTGGCCACGTGGCCCGCGGGCACATGCTGGGCCGCCGAGTGCACATGACCCGTCTGGTCGTCAAAGAAAAAATCGGGTTCGAACTCGCGCAGGAACTCGCCCTTGGCCAGCCCGCCGAGGAACATCGCTTCATCGACTTCGATGTTCCAGTCCATCAGCGTGCGGATGGCGCGCTCGTGCGCCGGGGCGCTGCGCGCGGTGACCAGCGCAGTGCGTATGCACATGCGCGAGGTGCCCGCCTGCTGCAGGCGGTGCAGCGCCTCCAGCAGCGGTTTGAACGGCCCGGCCAGCAGCGGCTGCGTGGCCTTGTCGCGTTCGTGCTGCTGGAAGGCCGTGAGGCCGTGCGACTGGAAGACGCGCTCGGCCTCGTCGGAAAACAGCACCGCATCGCCGTCAAAGGCAATGCGCACTTCATGCGGATGCGCGTCGCTGGCGCGCACCGAGTGCGGGTAGACCTGCGCGGCAGGCACGCCGGCCGCCAGGGCGTCGCGCACATCGCTGAGGTGGGCCGACAAAAAGAGGTTGGCATGCAGGGGCTTCAAATAGCGCCATGGCGCTTCGCCGCGGTTGAAGGTGCCGCGCTCGATCTTCAGGCCGTAATGCTGCGCCGAGCGGAACACGCGCATGCCCGAGACCGGGTCGTTGCGCGACAGGATCACCACCTCCACCCGCTGGCTCGGCGCGGCCGGGCTGGCCGCCTCGTCCTGGCTTTCCGGGGCGTCATTGAATGCCAGCAGTTTCTTGACCAGCGAGAACGCCACGCCGGGCTTGGCCGGCACGTCGAGCCGCTCCAGCTGCAGCTTCATGTAGGCCGCATCTTTTTTGGCCCCCGGCGGCGCATCCTGCATCAGGCCCGTTTCAAAAATACGGTTCTCTTCCTCGAAATCAAACAGCGCGCGCGATGAGATCGCCACCACGAGCTGACCGTCCAGATTTGCTGCCATGTTGTGATGCCTCGGTTTGGTTAGGTCGATTTTGGGGACGGCTTCATTTGGCGTTAATCACTTGTGTGAGGCTCGATACCAGCAGACGCCGCGGAACTGGCTCTGCCAGGCCGCTGGCGTCGCCCCCTGCAAGGGGGAGGCGGCTACACGCAGTGAGCAAGCAACGGGGGTGTTCATATCCGAACGGGGGTGTTCATACCAGTTCCAGTGTGCACCATTGTCCATAAGCGGGCGCGTCCACCGGCCACTGGTCGGCGCGCGCGACCTGGCGCACACCGCGTGCCAGCAGGTGCACGGCCCGCATGACGCCCGCATGCGTGATCCACAGCGTGTCTGCCGGGCCCTGCAATTCGTCGAAGGCGGAGGCGACGCGCGCCATCACCTGGCTGACGCTTTCTCCGTCGCCACCGACGGCGTAGTTCGCAAAGTCGTCGGTCCATGCCTGCAGCTCGGCCGGGGCAATGTCCCGCCAGGCGCGGCCTTCCCACTGGCCGAAGTCCATTTCCTGCAGGTGCGGGTCTGTTTTATAAGCCAAATCAGGCCGTAATCCCTGCAATGTATGGGATAGCTGCTCACATCTTGATAGCGGAGAGCTGGCGACGCAGGTGCCCGCGGGCAGCAAGCCGGCCAGTGCCTGCGCACATTGCACCGTCCCGCCAGCGTCTGCCGCCACCGGGTGCCGGCCGTAGCAAATGCCCGGCGCGATCAAAGGCTGTGCGTGGCGAGCCAGCCAGAGCTTCATCGAGGAAAGGCCCTCTGGCGCATTTTTGAAGCGACAAGCGTGGGGGGCCTATCAAGGTAAGGTGAGGTCTTAACCCAGCAGGGGCCGCGGAACCGGCTTTGCCGGGCCGCAGGCGCAGCGCCCCCCCGGGGGGCAGCGAACCACACGGAGTGGGGAGCGTGGGGGCCAGGACTATTCCAGCAGGGGCCGCGGAACCGGCTTTGCCGGGCCGCAGGCGCAGCGGCCCCCTCGGGGGGCAGCGTAGTACGCGAAGCGACAAGCGTGGGGGCCATACTCACAAACTAACGGCCAGACCCAGGTAGAAGGCGATTTCGCAGACCTGTTGCGCGGCACCCAGGCAGTCGCCGGTGAAGCCTTGCAGCCGCCGTTTGAAGAGCGCCCCCATCCACAACAGCGCCAGCAGGGCAAAGCTGCAGGCCACGATCACGCTGAGAGCGTCCAGCGCCAGACTTGCCAGGGCCAGCACGACAAAGGACCAGATGAAGGCGACCAGCAGGCTGCCCGGGGAGATCTGGTCGGCCAGCGGCTTGGATTTGGAGCTGGCAGTGTTGCCCACATGCGGCAGCAGCCAGATCAGCAACAGCGGCAGGCCGCGCGAGACCACGTGGCCTGTCAGCAGCGCGGCGCCGATGTACCAGTTGCTGAACGAAGCGTCTTCCCCGATTTCGGCAGGGCTGACATCGACCGAGCCCAGCATCGCCAGCAGCGCCATCTTGCCCAGCAGCGCGAGCATCAGCGCCATGGCGCCAAACGCCCCCACGCGCGAGTCTTTCATGATCTCCAGCGCGCGGTCCCGGTCCTGGCTGCCGCCCAGGCCATCGGCCACATCGGCCAGCCCGTCTTCATGAAAGCCGCCCGTCAACAGCACGGTGGCGGCGGTGGACAGCACGGCGGCCACCAGCGGCGTGAAGGGGGTGTCGGGCAGCAGGGCCTGTATCAGCCCGTACACCAGCGCGGCCAGGATGCCGACCAGAATGCCGACGCCCGGAAAGTGGCCGGCGCTGGCGCGCAGCAGCTCGGGGCTGTAGCCGACCCAGTCGGCCAGCCGCCCCACGATGGGAATGCGGGTGAAGAACTGGACGGCGAGCAGGTACTCGCGGACGAACTGGCTGATCGGGTTCATGGGGATGTCATGGCCGCGTCATGGCGTCTTCAGGCACCGTCTTTGTTGCTCACGCCGGCCGACTCAAAGCTGGCCATCTCGCCCAGGAACAACGCTGCCGACTGCACCAGCGGCCAGGCCAGCAGGGCGCCCGTGCCTTCTCCGAGACGCAGATCGAGTTCAAGCAGTGGCGTGGCCTTCAGGTGGGCCAGCAGCAGGCCGTGGCCGCGCTCGGCCGAGCGGTGGCAAAACACCAGGTAGTCGCGCACCTGCGGCGCCAGCGCGTGGGCCACCAGCGCCGCAGCGCCGGCGATGAAGCCGTCAACCAGCACCACGCGGCGCTCGCTGGCGGCCTGCAGCATCGCGCCGCTCATCATGGCAATTTCAAAACCACCGAGCGCGGCGAGCGCGTCAAGCGGCCGGGTAGCGTCGGCATGGCGCTCCAGGGCGCGCATCAGCACGCCCTGCTTGTGCGTCAGTTGCGGGTCGGTCAGGCCTGTGCCGCGCCCGGTCGCGTCCTCCAGGCTGGCGCCAGCCAGCCGCGCCAACAGCAGGGCCGCCGCCGAGGTGTTGGCAATCCCCATTTCGCCCAGCGCCAGCACATTGCCGGGCAGGGCCCGCACGACGGCCATGCCCGCCTGCAGCGCCGCGTCGGCTTCGGCCAGCGACATGGCCGGCTCGCGGCTCAGGTTGTGCGTGCCGTGCGCGATCTTGCGCTGCAGCAGTTGCGGATGCGCGGGCAGTTCAGCGGCGACGCCGGCGTCGACCACGTGCAGCGCAAAGCCGTGCTGGCGCGCAAATACATTGACGGCCGCGCCGCCGGCCAGCATGTTGCCCACCATCTGCATGGTGACGGACTGCGGATAGGCGGACACGCCTTCTGCAGCAATGCCGTGGTCGGCGGCAAACACCACCATTTGCGGCTCGTGCAGCGTGACGGTCTCGCGGCGCTGGATCAGGCCCAGCTGCAGTGCCAGGCCCTCCAGCACCCCCAGCGCGCCCACGGGCTTGGTCTTGTGGTCAATCTTGTGCCGCAACCGCTCCGCCAGCACGGCGTCGGCGATGGGCGCGATCGCCGGGATGTGCAGGGGCGAGTGAGCAGAGGAGGCAGATGGGAAAGAAGTGGTGACAGTCATCGGACACGGTTCGCGGTGATCAGCTGGAGGCAGGTCGGGCAGTAGCACGAGGCGGCGCTGGCGCTGTCAGTGCTGGCTTCCCGGCCTTGCGGGGGCGTTGCCGCCGGCACGGGCATCACATGTGGCAGCTTGACGCACCAGCACTGCGCATCGCCGGCCACCATGCCGCAGCGAAAGCCGGCGCCGCAGCGCGGGCACACCGAGGTGGGCGAAGTGTCGGGCAGGCCGGCGCCCGGTGTTTCAGGTGATGGCGTGCCCTGTGATGTCATGGGGTGGTCCGCTCAGCTCTGCAAAAACAGCCGGTAGACCGGGTTGTCGGTTTCTTCCACATGGGGGTAGCCCAGGGTGTCCAGGAAGGCCTTGAAGGCTTTGCTGTCGGCCTTGGGCACCTGCAGGCCCACCAGGATGCGGCCGTAGTCGGCGCCCTGGTTGCGGTAGTGAAAGAGGCTGATGTTCCAGCCCGGCTGCATGCTCGACAAGAATTTCATCAGCGCGCCGGGCCGTTCCGGGAAGATGAAGCGCAGCAGGCGTTCGTCCCTGGACAGCGCGCTGTGGCCGCCCACCATGTGGCGGATATGCTCCTTGGCGAGTTCGTCATGCGTGAGGTCGAGCGCCTTGAAGCCGTGGCGCGAAAAGTTGGCCGCGATCTTGCTGCTTTCGCCCTTGGCCGAGGTGGTCAGGCCCACAAAGACATGGGCTTTCTCGTCGTCGCTGATGCGGTAGTTGAACTCGGTCACGCTGCGCGGGCCACCCGGCAACTCGCCGATCAGCTCGCAAAACCGGCGAAAGCTGCCGCGCTCTTCGGGAATCGTCACGGCAAACAGCGCCTCGCGCTCCTCGCCCACTTCAGCCCGCTCGGCCACAAAGCGCAGGCGGTCGAAGTTCATGTTGGCGCCGCACAGGATGGCTGCGTAGGTTTCGCCTTTGGTCTTGTGCGTGGCCACGTACTGCTTGATGGCGGCCACGGCCAGGGCGCCGGCAGGCTCCACGATGCTGCGCGTGTCCACAAACACGTCCTTGATGGCGGCGCACACCGCGTCGGTGTCCACAGTGATGAATTCGTCGACCAGTTCGCGGCTGATGCGAAAGGTTTCCTCGCCCACCAGCTTGACGGCCGTGCCGTCTGAAAACAGGCCCACGTCATTCAGGGTGACGCGCTTTTTCGCGTTCACCGACTGCATCATCGCGTCGGAGTCGTTCATCTGCACGCCGATGACCTTGATCTCGGGCCGCACCGCCTTGATGTAGTTGGCCACCCCGGCAATCAATCCGCCGCCGCCAATGGCGACAAACACGGCATCCAGCCGGCGCGACCCCAGGCTTTGCAGCTGCATCAGGATTTCCATGGCAATCGTGCCCTGGCCGGCAATCACGTCCGGGTCGTCAAACGGGTGCACAAAGGTCAGGCCGCGTTTTTTTTCCAGCAGCACGGCGTGGGCGTAGGCGTCGGAATAGCTGTCGCCGTGCAGTACCACTTCTGCGCCCCAGCCCTTGACCGCATCGATCTTGACCTGCGGTGTGGTCGTCGGCATCACCACCACGGCGCGGGTGCCGAGTTTTTGCGCGCTCAGGGCGACGCCCTGGGCATGGTTGCCGGCCGAGGCGCAAATCACGCCTTTTTTGAGCTGGGCAGTGCTGAGGTGCGCCATCTTGTTATAGGCGCCGCGCAGCTTGAAGCTGAAGACGGGCTGCTGGTCCTCACGCTTGAGCAGTACGGTGTTGTTCAGCCGGCGGCCCAGATTCTTCGCGGGTTCCAGGGCCGATTCCAGCGCGACGTCATAGACGCGCGCGGTCAGGATTTTTTTCAGGTAATCGGCGGGCGTAAGACCTTGGCCGGACGTTTTTCGCGCGGATTTGGAAGCGGGAGGGACGGGATGGGCGGAAGGTGGAGTGGGGCTTGGCATGTTTTTCTCGCAGCCCAACATCATAGTGGGCAAGAAAAGAGCAAGAAAAAAGGCCCAGACCTTGCGGTCTGGGCCTGTAAATCCACCCTTAGAGGAGGTGGAGGAGACAACCAGTGCAAAAATACAAAACCGCTGTGGTTTGTTTTTGTATTGCTGCGATGATTTCAGTATAGCCGGAGCAATGTTGCGCTGCACAATATCTGTGGCGGAAATTCGACATTTCCAGTGTTTTAGTTATAAATTTTTTGCATAAGGAAAGGCGTTTATGGAATGCACAGTGAGCTGGACAGGCCCCAGCGCAACGACCGGGTCACGTTCGGGCATGACGTTTCTGGCCGAAACCGGCAGCGGCCACACCCTGGTGATGGATGGCGCGCCCGATGCGGACAAGCCGGAAAACGGTGGCGCTAACCTGGCGCCCCGACCCATGGAGACCGTGCTGGCCGGCACGGGCGGTTGCACCGCCTATGACGTGGTATTGATACTCAAGCGCGGCCGCCACGACGTGCGGGGCTGCTCGGTCAAGCTCAGTTCCGAACGGGCGCCGACGGATCCCAAGGTGTTCACCAGGATCCACATGCATTTTGTCGTGACCGGGCGCGGCCTGGTCGCCAGTGCGGTCGAGCGTGCCATTGCCATGAGCCACGACAAATACTGCTCGGCCACCATCATGCTGGGCAAGACGGCAGACATCACCACGAGTTTTGAGTTGCAGGAGGCGTGAGTCGCCGGACCGCTCCCAGGGCGAATGGCGCTGCAGCACGTCGTGCGGAGGTTAAAGACGGCTGGAGCGAACCCGGCTTCAGGGTCGGGGGCCAGAGACTCAGAGGTAGTGGGCCGTGGTAGTCATGAGCCTGGCCGAGGCCTGCATCAGTGCCTTGACGGGGGGCGGCATGGCCAGGGCTCCGGCGTTTTGCGCATCCTGCGCATGGCGGGCTTCGTCGTCCTTCATTTGCGCCACGATGGCCCGGGAGTCGTGGTCGCCTTCGGGCAGGCGTTCCAGGTGGCTGGCCAGGTGGGCTTCGACCTGCCTCTCGGTCTCCACCACAAAGCCGAGGCTGACCCGGTCACCCAGACGGCCTGCCAGCAGCCCGAGGCCAAACGCCCCGGCGTACCACAGGGGGTTGAGCAGCGATGGCCGCGCGCCGAGCTCGTCGAGCCGTTCACGCGTCCAGGCCAGGTGATCGCCTTCTTCGCGGCTGGCCGCCAGAAAGTGCTGGCGCAGTGCCGGGTCCCGTGTGGTGAGCGCCTGCGCCGCGTAGAGCGCCTGCGCGCAGACTTCGCCCACATGGTTGACCCGCATCAGCGCGCCCGACAAGGCCTTTTCCTGCGTGCTCAGCTCTGTGCGCTGCCCTGCCACGGTGGGGCAGGTACGGCTGGCCTGGGGTTTGGCAAACAGGGTGCGCAGCGCGCCATCTGCGGCATTCAGTGCGGTATCGAGTGCGGGAGTCATGGCCTTTTCTCTCATCTGGACGGTGTATTCCAGCATGTTAGCGCGGCGTGACGGGCGGGGACAAGCGGTCTGCGGGTAGAGGCCAAGCGGCCGGAAAGCAAAAAGCCCCCGGCAAAGGGGGCTTTTATTGCGTTTGACCGCGAAACCCGCTGTGGGCGAGCCTCTGCGGTATCTCTGCGGTTTTCTGGACGCTATCAGAATGTGTGGCGGATACCGAAGGCGATGTTGGTGGAGTCCGTGCCAGCGGTAGACGTCACGCCGCCGAGGAAGCCGTTTCCGCCAGGTGCCGCCTGACCCAGGCCCTTGTTGTTGAAGCGGGTCAACACCGCATTGAGGTTGGTGCGCTTGGACAGTGCATAGGTGTAGGTCGCGCCGTAGGAGGTGGTGTCCGCATTGTTCGGGCGCTTGTCATCCAGCCGGTTGTAGGCCACCACGACCGTGTGAACACCGCTGGTGATGCGGTAGCCGATGTGCATGAGGTTGGCGTCCTGCTTGAAGCCATTGATGTAGGCATTCTGGATCAGGGCGGCGGTCGCGGCACCAACCGAGGGGGTCACCGTCGCGGCGATGGTGGACAAGCCCGTCGGGTTTTCGTCCTTGACCTTGGCATACTGGCCATACAGGGTGCCGGGACCCACATCGACCGTAGCGCCAACAATGGTGTCGGTCAGGGATTTCTGTCCCAGCTCATTGTTCCTCGTGTTGTAGGCAAGGCCTGCCGAGAAGCCGGCGCCCCTGTAAATGGCCATGCCGCCGTAAAAACGGCCCTTGGCGTTGTCGCCCGCGACTTCGCCCGCGCCATACATCAGCGTCGCGGTCACGCCGCTCATCTGAATGGCGTACTGCACGGTATTGCTCAGGCGAATGTCGACGGTCGGCGGGAAGGTGGCGATCTGGCCCAGTGCCAGGCTCGACTGGGTCTGCGTAGCGTCGAACGCTGCGCTGGTCAAATAGGCTGGCGTGTACTGGCGGCCAAAGGTGAATGCGCCCACGGGCGTCACCAGGCCGGCAAAGGCCTGGCGGTCGAACAGGTTGCCGGCGGTGTTCACGCCTATTGTGGAGCCAATGCTCGCGCCAACGACGTTCAGGACCGGCTGCACAGCGCCGGGCAGGCCCATCAGCGCGGCGTTGCTCAGGCGATCGGGCAGCTGGGCGCCGGAGTTAGCCCGGTTGGTGACCGATCCGGTATCGAGTTCAAAGCGGTTTTCGAGGGTGAAAATGGCTTTGTAGCCGCCGCCGATGTCTTCCGTGCCGCGCAGGCCGAAGCGCGAGCCTTCCATGATGCCGCTGGCAATCGTGTTGACGCTGCCCTGCCTGAGACCCGAAACGTGGTTGTAGCCACCGTCAAGCAGGCCGTAGAGGGTCACGGTGCTTTGGGCCATCGCGGCCGTGGTGGACAAAAATCCCGTCACTGCAGTGGCGACAAGGGTCAGTTTTTTCATGGAGTCTCCAAACGTTGTAATTAAAAAAACAAAAAAACAAAAAAACAAAAACGAAAACGAAGAGCGAAAGGAAAACAGGACGTCAGTATTTGCAGTTGCCGACGATGGCCTGTGCGGCTCGATGGAGGCGAGATTAAGGGCGATGCCGAGAGCCGTAAAGGGTGGCGCTCCCCGGGATATCGCCTCTGCGACAGGGGAAAACCCTCTGCCATGCCGGGTTGCGGGACGTCAAAAAAGCGTACGGCCTTCGCCTGCTTTTCCGGGTTCTCTCCTCTATTTCCCTTTGTTCTCCTCTGAAGCGAAGAATCTCTTGGCCGACCGTACCCGCACCGGCCGCGTGTGCGTTTTTGGGGGCGCAGAACCGGTTAGGCTTTTACCTCTAGTTTCCGGATGGCGTGGCAGGCATGCGACAGCCCCGCTGCACGGACACCGCTATCCAACTGGTGCCCCATATCCGCAGGGGTTTTGGCAAGACCTTCTGTCCAATTTAACCCCGCGCCGGGAGTGGGAACTTTTGCCCTACACCTGGCGCGGTGTTGTTTCAGTTCCACGAGGCGGGTGAAAATTGTTGTGGGTATGCAACGGATGATGGGTTTTTGGCCCGATTCTTTTGCGAAACCGGGCCGGGTCTGGTGCAATAGACCCAACTTCCCGAAAGGGGGTTGGCCCGGGTCTCTGGTGGAGCCGAAAAGCGCAAGCTGATTGGACCCCGTACCGGAGCCCTATGTTTAACCTTGGAGAAACTCTCAATGAAAAAGACCCTTATCGCTTTGGCCGCACTCGGCGCGATGGCTGGTGCAGCACAAGCTCAGTCGACCGTGACCCTCTACGGTCTGCTGGACGCCAACTTCGGCAGCTACAAAACCAACGTTGCTGTTGGTTCTTCTGTTCAGAACCTGAAACAGACCAAAATTGACGGCGGCGGCCTGAATGGCAACCGTTGGGGCCTGCGCGTTAGCGAAGACATCGGCGGCGGCATGGCTGTCATCGGTAACATCGAGAGCGGTTTCAACATCGACACCGGTACTTCTGCACAAGGCGGCGCCCTGTTTGGTCGTAAAGCTGTTGTCGGTCTGACCGGCGGCTTCGGTACCGTGACCCTGGGTCGCAACACCAGCTCGTACGACGACGTGGCTGCTGATCACGCCATGATGGGCGCAACGATTTTTGATCCGTCCAACACCAACAACGGCAACAGCGCAGCTAGGGCTCAACAGCTGGTTGACGGCAGCTTTGCCGCTGCCGCTGACTTCCTTGGCCGCAACACGACCTGGGTTGGCTACAACAGCCGTTTCAACAACAGCGTGAAATACGCCAGCCCCAGCTTCGGCGGTTTCAGCGGCGGCCTGATGTACTCGCTCGGCGAAGACAAGACCACCAGCGTCGGTGCCAGCAAAACTGTGTCGGCTAACCTGAAGTTCGCAAACGGCCCTCTGCTGATCTCTGGTGGTTACCAGTCTGAAGCCACGGCCCGTACCGCTTCGGCCAAGCCTGCCCTGGAAAACACCCTGCTGAACGTTGCTTACAACTTCGGCGTGGCTAAAGTTGGCCTCGGTTTGAACCGCGCTAAGTACAAAGACCTCACGATTCTCGGCGTGACTACCGATCTGGCTGCCCAGAAAGAAGTTAGCTTGAGCGTTGCAGTGCCCGTTGGCGCTACGACCCTGAGCGCAGGTGTTGCCCGTTCCAAGGGTGACGATCTGGGCAAGAGCACCGGCTTCGGTGTCCAGGCTCTGTACTCTTTGAGCAAGCGCACGACCCTGTACGCAGGCGCCCTGAGCACCAAGGCTTACAACGATCTGGCTGATGGCGTCAAGTTTGTTTCCCCAACCAGCAACATCGGCAAGACCACGACCTACGCCGCTGGCCTTCGCCACACGTTCTAATCTGAAGCTGGCTTGAGCCAGCTTTTGATGAAAACCTAAAAAGCCGTTTCGGGGAAACCCGAGGCGGCTTTTTTTATGGATGAAGGTAAACGCAATGGGGTCGAGAGCGTTTTGTCATGGTTGACGGGGATTTTTCAACCTTGCCAGCGCGTCATGTTCCCTGGTAGCTGTCAATCCTTGTTGAGATCATTCCTGCGCCCCGCTCTCTCTGCTCTTTCAGTCCTCCCGACCTGTCGGTAACCAGTCTGCACCCTTATGTTCATGCCTGATTCCTGTTCGCCCGGTCTGCTGCTGCGCCTCGGCGCGGCACTTTCCCTGTGCCTGCTGACGGCCTGCGCTGGGGTGGCGCCCGTTGAACGTGCGGCGGATCAGGATGTAGCGTGGGTGTCCACCTTGCGCGCCAACGGGGAGGCTTTCAGCGCACCCGTCATGTGGCAGCACTGTACTTTTCCGGGCAAGAAGCCCACGCACTATCGCGCCCTGCACATCGATGGCCGCGACGCCGTCCAGAGCGACTCGAGCAGTGCGGCCAGCATGTTGCGGCAGAACCTGCGTGTTGAACCAGGCGAGCTCGGCCGGCTTGGCTTTTCCTGGAAGGCGACGGCACTGATTGCCGGGGCGGACCTGACCCAGCGTGACAGTGGCGACTCGCCGGTGCGGCTGGTGCTGGCCTTTGAGGGTGACCGCTCGAAGCTTTCCGCCAAAAACGCCATGCTGTCGGAATTGGCGCTGGCATTGACCGGCGAGCCCATGCCTTATGCGACCCTGATGTATGTCTGGGGAAACCACCGACCGGCTGGTACCGTGATTGTCAATTCGCGCACAGACCGCATTCGCAAGCTGGTGCTTGAATCGGGGCCGGCGCGGCTCGGCCGCTGGCTCGACTACGAGCGCGATATTCGCGCCGACTATGAAAAAGCGTTTGGCGAGGCGCCCGGTGCCCTGGTGGGCATTGCCATCATGACGGACACCGACAACACCCGGCAGGAGACGCGGGCATGGTATGGCCCCGTCACCTTGCTGGCCAAATCTGCGCAGTCCGCAATGGCCGATTCTGTCGATTCTGCCTTGAGCGGAATTGCCGACAGCGGGTTCACGCCCTGAGGGCGGCCAAGCCATCGACGTGTCACCGCATGGCCGCAATAGCTGTCCAACCGTTGTAACTACCATGACCGCAACTGCGATTTACTCAAACTCAGCGCGGTCTTCATGACTCGCCGCTAGTATTGGTATTTGCTGAACCGAGGATCCATCCCCATGCGCGCTCCGGCCACCATTGATGCCAGCTCTCTCGCCATCGCATCGGACGCTTCTGCCTCCGCCGTCACTTCAATGCAAGCCGACCGCCCAGGCCAGCTGCGCGCCAGCGGCCGGGCCTTTGCGCAAATCTCGCAGTTCCATCCGGAGCTGACGGCCTTTCGCCGGGACCTGCACGCCCACCCGGAACTGGGCTTTGAAGAGGTCTATACCTCCAGCCGCGTGGCGCATGCGCTCAAGCTGTGCGGTGTGGATGAGGTGCACACCGGCATTGCCAAAACGGGCGTGGTCGCCGTCATCAAGGGCCAGCAGCCCGGCGCTGCGTTCACGTCCGGCACCCGCCCCATGGTGGGCTTGCGCGCCGACATGGATGCCCTGCCCATGACCGAGCACAATGAGTTTGGCTGGAAGTCCGCCAAAACCGGACTGATGCACGGTTGTGGCCACGATGGCCACACCACCATGCTGGTGGGCGCCGCCCGCTACCTGGCCGAGACGCGCCACTTTGCCGGCGATGCGGTGCTTGTTTTTCAGCCGGCGGAGGAGGGGCGGGGCGGAGCAGAGGCCATGATCAAGGCCGGACTGTTCGAGCGCTTTCCGGTGCAGTCGATTTACGCCATGCACAATTGGCCCTCGCTGCGTCCCGGCACCATCGGCATCAACCCCGGCCCGATGATGGCAGCGGCCGACCGCGTCACCATAGAGATCACCGGCAAGGGCGGGCATGGCGCGCATGCCTATCTCACGGTCGATCCGGTGCTGGTGGCCGCTCACATCATCACGGCGGTACAGAGCATCGTTTCGCGCAATGTGAAGGCCATGGACAGCGCCGTGATCAGCCTCTGCGCCATGCACGCCGGTGATCCCGGCGCCATGAGCGTGGTGGCTGGCAGCGCGACGCTGGTGGGCACCGTGCGCACCTTTCGGCCCGAGGTGCAGAGCTTGGTGGAGCGGCGTTTGCAGGATTTGTGCAGCTCGGTGGCGCAGGGCTTTGGCGCCACGGCCACCGTGACCTACGAACGCATTTACCCGGCCACCATCAATTCACCGGCCGAGTACACGCTGGCGACCGCGGTGGCCGACCAGCTCGTCGGACCGGAAAACGTGGTGCGCGACCTGGAGCCCAGCATGGGTTCGGAAGATTTTTCTTTCATGCTCAAGGTCAAGCCCGGTGCCTACCTGCGCCTGGGCCAGGGCGAGCAGATTCCGGACGGCAAGGGCGCCAGCATCGGCGGGGTGGGCAGCCGATTTCTGCACAACAGCTGCTACGACTTCAACGACAGCGTGCTGCCGCTGGGTTCGGCCCTGTTTGCGGGAATTGTGGAACGCTCGCTGCCGCTCAAGCCTCAGGCGGTGTGATGTCCTCTCCCGTTCGGAGAGTGTGGGTGGCATGATTCAGTCTGCCTTTGTGGGCGTGCGGCCGGCATGACTCCCTCTCCCAGAGGGAGAGGGAGTAAGAAATACGAGCAGGCAGGCCTCAGGCGTAGCGCTTGTTGCGCAGGTTGTTTTTCATTTCCTGGAGCAGCGGCTGCAGCTTGGCGCCGATGCGCAGCGCCACGCAGGTGGCCAGGATGTCGATGATCATCAGATGCATCAGGCGCGACACCATGGGGCTGTAGCGGTCGTAGCCTTCGGGGTGGTCGGCTGCGAGGTGGATATTTCCGGCGGCCGCCAGCGGCGAACCGGTCACGGTGATGACAATCGTGGTCGCGCCGTTCTTGCGGGCAATGTCGCAGGCATCCATCAGGTCGCGGGTGCGGCCCGAGTTGGAAATCACCACCACGCAGTCGCCAGGGCCCAGCAGCGAGGCGCTCATGACCTGCATGTGGCCGTCGCTGTAGGCGATGCTGGTGATGCCCAGCCTGAAGAACTTGTGCTGGGCATCCTGCGCCACGATGCCGGAGTTGCCCACCCCAAAGAACTCGATGCGCTTGCCGGTGTTGTAGGTGGCCAGCAGCGCCTCGGTGGCTTTCTCAATGGCCACCGAGCTCGCATCGTTGCGGTATTTCAGGAACGCGGCCACGGTGTTGTCGATGACCTTCACGAGCACATCGCTGGTCTTGTCATCGGCATCCACGCTGCGGTGAATGAACGGTACACCCTCACTCACGCTGCCCGCCAGCTTGAGCTTGAAGTCCGACAGGCCGTCATAACCCATGCTCCGGCAAAAGCGCACCACCGTCGGCTTGCTCACATGGGAGCGGTTGGCCAGCTCGGTGATGGGCAAGTTGGCAAACGCCCGCGGATCAGTCAGCACCAGGCGGCCCACGCGTTGCTCCGCAGGGGCCAGTGAGGGTAACGAAGCTTTGATTCGGTCAAGCATGGGGTATGTCTCCGGTAGCGCCAACGCATTCAAAACGTGGCGTCTCCCCCAACCAGCAGGGGCCGCGGAACCGGCTTTGCCGGGCCGCAGGCGCAGCGGCCCCCCCGGGGGGCAGCGAACCACACGCAGTGGGGAGCGTGGGGGCTAACACTCTTCACTCCAGCAATAGCCATCGCGCGCAATCATGGCGCTGGCCGCGCTCGGCCCCCACGTGCCTGCCGCGTAGGGGCGCGGCCCGGCCGGCTGGCTGCTCCAGGCGTCGAGGATGGGCTCGACCCAGCGCCAGGCTTCTTCCTGCTCATCGCTGCGTACAAACAGGTTGAGCCGCCCGGCGATCACATCGAGCAGCAGCCGCTCGTAGGCGCCCACGCGCTCGGAGCCAAAGCGCTTGTCGAAATCCAGGTCGAGCTGCACCGGTGCCAGCGTGGGTGTGCCGCGATCATGGCGCTGGTGTGCGCCCTGGGCCAGCAGGTGCAACTCCAGGCCATCCTTGGGCTGAAGATTGATGACGAGCCGGTTGCCGACGTTCGACTCGGTCAGGGGCGACTTGAAAATGGCGTGTGGCGCCGGCCGGAAATTGACCTCGATATGCGCATCCCGTCCCGCCAGCCGCTTGCCCGTGCGGATGTAAAACGGCACGCCGGCCCAGCGCCAGTTGGCAATCTCGGTGCGCAGGGCCACAAAGGTTTCCGTGGTGCTGTCCGGGTCCACCCCCTTCTCGTCGCGGTAGGCCGGCACGGCCTCGCCATCGATGCTGCCCGCCGCGTACTGGCCGCGCACCACATGCTGGCTCAGGGTTTCCGGCGTCCAGGCCTTGAGCGAGCGCAGCACCTTGAGCTTTTCATCGCGGATCGCATCGGCGTGAGAGTTGATGGGGGGCTCCATGCCAATGGCGCACAACAGCTGGAGCGCATGGTTTTGCACCATGTCGCGCAACGCACCGGTGCTGTCGTAGAACGCGCCGCGTTTTTCCACACCCAGGTCTTCGGCAATCGTGATCTGGATGTTGGCAATCGTCTCGCGGCGCCACAGCGGCTCAAACAGCGAGTTGCCAAAGCGCAATGCAAACAGGTTTTGCACCGATGGCTTGCCCAGGTAATGGTCAATGCGGAAGATCTGATCTTCCTGCAGCACGCTGCGCACCGTCTGGTTGATGGCGCGGTTGGAGGCCAGGTCATGACCCAGCGGCTTTTCAAGCACCACGCGCGTCTGCGGCCCGTTCAGGCCTGCGGCGGCAATCTGCTCGCACACCGTGGTGAAAAGGCTGGGCGCGGTCGCTACATACATCACCACCACGTCGGCCGGCCGTTGCTGCAGTCTGGCTGCAAGGTTTGCATAGTCGGCCGGGTTGGATAAATCCATGCGCAGGTAGCTGAGCAGGGCCGCAAAACGCGAAAACTCCTCCTCGCTGGGCCGCTTGGCCAGCTCGACGTGGTCGAAGCGGGCCTTGATCAGGGTGCGGTACTGGTCGTCGGACAGGTCGTCACGTGCCACCCCCACAATGCGGCCACCCGCCGGCAGCGAGCCGTGGCGAAAGGCCTGAAACAGCGCGGGCATGATTTTTCGCCACACCAGATCGCCGGTGCCGCCAAACAGAATGAGATCAAAACTCATGAAAAAACCTTGTCGAGGTGATTAATCGGAGGTTGCCGGAAAGCTGCCAGAGCCGCTTTGTAATTTAGTTTCACATTAATTTGGCATAATGGTAACTCAAACAGGCTGTTTTCTGACAGCGCTTTTTACCCCCGCCACCTACACTTTTGGCCATGAATCAGCTCGAATCCCTCAAACAATTCACCACCGTGGTCGCCGATACCGGGGACTTCAGGCAACTGGGCCAGTTCAAGCCGCAGGACGCCACCACTAATCCCTCGCTGATCCTCAAGGCGGTGCAAAAAGCCGACTACCAGCCCCTGCTCAAGGAGACGGTGGCCCGGTTCAAGGGCCGGCCGCTCGATGAAGTCATGGACCGGCTGCTGGTGCGCTTTGGCTGCGAAATCCTCTCCATCATTCCCGGACGCGTGTCCACGGAAGTCGATGCCCGCCTGAGCTTTGATGCCAACGCCAGCTATACGCGCGGCGAGCGCCTCGTCGAGCTGTACCAGGCCGAGGGCATTCACATTGATCGCGTGCTGATCAAGGTCGCTGCCACCTGGGAAGGCATCCAGGCGGCAGAGCGGCTGGAGCGGCGCGGCATCCATACCAACCTGACCTTGCTGTTTTCGTTCTGCCAGGCAGTGGCCTGCGGTCAGGCCAAGGTGCAACTGATTTCGCCCTTTGTGGGCCGTATCTACGACTGGTACAAAAAAACGGCCGGCGCCGAGTGGGACGAGGCCGCCAACGCCGGCGCCAACGACCCTGGCGTGAAATCGGTGCGCCAGATCTACAACCATTACAAGCACTTCGGCGTTGCCACCGAGGTCATGGGTGCGAGCTTTCGCAATGTCGGCCAGATCACCGCGCTGGCGGGCTGCGACTTGCTGACCATCAGCCCCGAACTGCTGGCGCAGCTGGCCGCGTCCGATGCGCCGCTGGCCCGTTCGCTCGACGCCGGGGCAGCCCGTTCGCTGGACCTGCCCCCTGTCAATTACGACGAAGCGGGTTTTCGCTATGCGCTCAACGAAGACGCCATGGCCACCGAAAAGCTGGCCGAAGGCATACGGGCGTTTGCGGCCGATGCCGTGAAGCTCGAACAGCTGATGCTGGCGGCTTGAGGTATGGCCGTGCAGCCCCGACTCCGTTGCGACCAAACCCCGGCTTGGGCGGCGCTGCAGGCCTGCTTTGAAGCCGGCGGAAGAACCTTCAATCTGCGTGAGGCGTTTGCCAGCGACCCGGAGCGGTTTTCCCGCTTCAGCCAGGAAGCGCCCTACGTTTTTGCCGACCTCTCCAAAAATCTTCTGGATGCCACCAGCCACGCGCTGTTGCTGGATCTGGCCGTCCAGTGCCAGCTGGAGCAGCACCGTGACGCCATGTTTGCCGGCGACAGGATCAACAGCACCGAGCAACGCGCCGTGATGCATTTCCTGTTGCGGCAACCGGCGCTTCCCGCTTTGGAGCAGGCGCAGTCGGCCATCAAGAACACGGCGCATGAGCTGAGCCAGGTCCACGCCACACTCGACGCCATGCTGGCCTACGCGGAACAGGTGCGCGCCGATGAGGCCATCACCGATGTCGTCAACATCGGCATCGGCGGCTCGGACCTGGGTCCGCAAATGGCGGTGCTGGCGCTGGGCGAATTTGCCACCACGGGCAAACGCTTTCACTTTGTCTCCAACGTCGATGGCCAGGAACTGGCCGGCGTGCTGGCGCAGTGCAAGCCGCACAACACGCTGTTCCTCGTCGCATCCAAGACCTTCACCACCAACGAAACCATGAGCAATGCGCATTCCGCAAAGCGCTGGTTTGAGGCCGGTGGTGGCCGCGACATCAACCGGCACTTCGCCGCGCTGACGACCAATGTCGTGGCGGCCAATGCGTTTGGCATACGCACCACCTTCGGGTTTTGGGATTGGGTGGGCGGCCGCTATTCGCTGTGGTCGGCCATCGGTTTGCCGGTTGCCATGGCGATAGGCTCGGCCGGCTTTCGCGAGTTGCTGGCCGGTGCGCACGCGATGGACGAGCACTTTCGCACGGCGGCGCTGGCGCACAACCTGCCGGTACGGCTGGGCCTGCTCGATGTCTGGTACCGCAATTTCCATGGCTTCGGCAGCCGCAGCCTCGCACCCTATAGCAGTGCCTTGCGCCGGCTGCCGGCGTACTTGCAGCAGCTGGAAATGGAGAGCAACGGCAAGCGCGTGGACGTGGACGGCCAGCCCCTGCCGTTTGCGACCGCGCCGGTGCTGTGGGGCGAGCCCGGGACCAATGGCCAGCACGCCTATTTCCAGATGCTGCACCAGGGAACTTCCGTGGTGCCGATCGAGTTCGTGGCCGTCAAAAAGGCGACGCATGGCCTGCCCGGGCACCATGAGCAATTGCTGGCCAATGTGCTGGCGCAGGCACAGGCGCTGATGCAGGGCAAGAGCGACGAGGGCGGCCACAGGCATTTCCCTGGAAACCGACCCAGCACGTTCCTGCTGCTGGACCAGCTCACGCCGGCCAGCCTGGGTGCGCTGATCGCCCTGCAGGAGCACCGTGTGTTTGTGAGCGGTGCCATCTGGGGCATCAACAGCTTCGACCAGTGGGGCGTCGAGCTCGGCAAGGTGCTGGCCAGGGACATCGAGCCGCGTTTGCATAGCGGGGATTTATCGGGGCTTGACGGCTCCACGGCCGGGCTGTTGCAACGCCTGCGCTAGCCCCAATGCGGTTCAGTCAAGTTGTTCACCCTGAACCGGAATGACCAACACCTGGACTTGTCATGGCGGGCCTGGCCCGCACCCCCTGGATCCCGGATCAAGTCCGGGATGACAAACCAGGGGCAACCGACTTGCGCATATCATGGCGCGGGGGATTCACCCCGGTATCAACCTTGTGAGGAGGACACGCACCATGAATTTCGGCCAGGCCATTTCCACCTGCTTTTCCAAGTACGCAGAATTTTCCGGTCGCGCATCGCGCCCTGAGTTCTGGTGGTTCTTTCTGTTCCAGATTCTGGTGTCGATTGCCGCCTCCATGGTGAGCGAGCTGCTCAACGGGCTGATGGTGCTGGGCTTGCTGCTGCCGGCGCTGGCCGTGGGCGCGCGCCGCCTGCACGATATCGGCAAAAGCGGCTGGTGGCAGCTCATCATGCTCACCGGCATCGGTTATTTCCTGCTGATTTACTGGTGGGTGCAACCCACCTCCGACGACGCCGGCGTTTACGACGCGGCCTCCGCCTGAAGATTCAAGGATCATGAAAGAGGGGTTGCAGCATGTAATTGCTGCGGCTTCCCGGACCTGATCTGCCCTGAGAATCACCGAGTGGAACAGTGTTTGACGGTAGGGGTGCTCATCTACCGTTCTCCATGCGTGCCGCGACGATGAGGTTAGTCTTGGGGGCCAGGGGAGAGGGCGATTGGCGATCCAATCCAATTCTTCCGGCCGCGATGCTCAATTATTCATTCCCACACTTCATGCAAAAACCATTCCGTTCTGGCCTCACTGCCGCGGCCTGCTTTCTGGCTTTTTCCGTCCACGCCCAGGTCATCAGCAACCTCTACTCCATCGGCGACAGCCTGACCGACGCCGGCACCTATGCACCGACCACGCAATTGTTCGTGCCCGATTCCGGCCGCTTCACGACCAACCCGGGCCTGGTCTGGACGCAGTACCTGGGCCGGGCGCTGGGGCTGTCCAGCGAGGCAGCGATCGTCAATCAATTTGGTGCACCGACCCGGACCCCCAACGGCGGAACCAACTATGCCCAGGGCGGCTCGCGGGTGTTGCTCACGCCTGGCGTGGGCGTTGGTGCCGGTGTCTGGTTCACGGCCGATCCGGTCAGCAGCCAGGTGGACCGCCTGCTGGCCGACACCGGCGGCCGCATTGATGGCAAGGCGCTGGTGACGGTGTGGGCCGGCGCCAACGACATATTTACCCAATACGGAGCCGTGGGTGTGGGCTTGCCGGTGCCCTCGGCATTGGCCGGTGTCGGCACCTCGGCCGTTGACCTGAACGCCCAGATCATGCGCCTGCAGGCGGCAGGGGCCAAACTGATCCTCGTCAACACCCTGCCGGACCTGGGCGTCACGCCATTCGGGCTGTCTCAAGGGCCGGCCGGCGCCGGCTTGCTGACGGCGATGTCTGACACCTTCAACCAGCAACTGCTCCAGGCCACGGCCGGGCGCAATGTGCTGGTGTTTGACACCAACAGGGTGCTCAACGATCTGCGGGCGCGGCCGGCTGCTTACGGCTTTACCGCACTGAATGCGGCGACCCAGCCGGCCTGCCTGCCGCCCGGCAGTTCGTCGCTCTTGTGCGTCAATCCCGCCGGGGCCGATACCTATGTGTTTGCCGATGGCGTGCATCCAACCTCGGCCACCCACAGGGTGTTTGCCCAGGTGACACTGGCAAGCATGCACGCAGCGGGGCAAAACGGAACGCTGGCGGTAGCGCCGCTGGTGGCCATCCGCCAGCATGCGCAAACCCTGGAGGGGCGGCTGACGTCGGGCGCGCTGGTGGTGGACCAGCCCGATGACAGCAAAATAGTGTTGCGTCCCAAGGGGCATCTCGAGATGTACACCGCGCTGGAGAGCGGCCGCTTTGGTGCGTCGACGCGGGGCGTGCGGCTGGGGAACGAGGCCAAAACCAATGTCGCGCTGGTTGGCGGCGACATCACGCTGGCGCCCAATGCGCTGGCCGGGCTGGTGCTCTCGCATGCGGATGGCGATTTGTCATTCTCCGAAAACACCGGCGGCTTCAAGACCCGGCTGACCACCGTGGGTACCTATGCCACCGTGGCCTTGTCGCTCGAGTGGTACCTGAATGCTGCGCTGGCTTACGGCGACCTTGACTTTGACAACGTTCACCGCGACGCCCGGCTGGGGTCCACGCAATTGCTGGTGTCCTCGACGGGGCAAACCACCGGCAGTTATGCATCAATGCGAGTGGGTGGCGGCTACATCCTGAAGGCGGGCCGGTTCTTTGGCGGTCCCACGCTGTCGCTGACCGAAGAGCGCGTGAAGGTGAAGGCTTACACCGAAGCGCCGGGCGTGCTGGCCTTCAGCTTTGGCGATACCACGTACAGGTCACGACGCGTGTCACTGGGTTTCAATGGTACCTACGACATGGGGCGCATCAAACCCTTTGCCCGTGTGAGCCTGGAAAAAGACCTGAACCATGACCCCCTGCGCGTGACGATGGGCAGCTATGCGAGCAACACCATCACCGTCGATGGCGACAGGCCGGACGGCCAGTTTGCGCTGGCGACGCTGGGCGTCAAGGGGCTGTTGGGTGGGGGTATGCAATGGAATCTGCTGTACAGCACCACCCTGTCGCAGAGCAATATCCGCGGCTGGTCGGTGGGCGCAGCCCTGCAAGTACCTTTTTAGCCAGTACCCGAAGTTCTGCGCACGAACAAAAAAAGGCCGCGGTGCGCAAGCATCGCGGCCTTTTGGCCTGTTGGCGTCTGAGCCGGGGTGAGCCGGCTCAGCGGGACATTACATGCCCATGTCGCCCATGCCGCCCATTCCACCCATGCCGCCTGGCATGCCGCCGCCGGCGCCAGACTCTTCTTTCGGAGCCTCGGCCACCATGGCTTCGGTCGTCAGCATCAGCGATGCGACGGAAGCCGCGTTCTGCAGGGCCGTACGGGTCACTTTCGTGGGGTCCAGAATACCCATTTCGATCATGTCGCCGTAGGTGTCGTTGGCTGCATTGAAGCCGTAGTTGCCCTTGCCGGCCAACACAGCGTTCACCACCACAGAGGCTTCGCCGCCTGCGTTGTACACGATCTCGCGCAGAGGCGCTTCGATGGCGCGCAGCACCAGCTTGATGCCGGCTTCCTGGTCAGCGTTGTCGCCCTTGATGGCGCCAGCAGCCTGCTTGGCGCGCAGCAGCGCCACACCGCCACCAGCCACAATGCCTTCTTCCACGGCAGCGCGGGTAGCGTGCAGGGCGTCTTCGACGCGGGCTTTCTTTTCTTTCATTTCGACTTCGGTGGCAGCGCCAACCTTGATCACGGCAACACCGCCGGCCAGCTTGGCCACGCGCTCTTGCAGTTTTTCACGGTCGTAATCGCTGGTCGCTTCTTCGATCTGGACGCGAACCTGCTTGACGCGGGCTTCGATGTCCTTGGCTTCACCGGCACCGTCGATGATGATGGTGTTTTCCTTGCCCACTTCGATGCGCTTGGCCGTGCCGAGGTCGGCCAGCGTCACTTTTTCGAGCGACATGCCAACTTCTTCAGCGATCACTTTGCCGCCGGTCAGGCAGGCGATGTCTTCCAGCATGGCTTTGCGGCGATCGCCGAAGCCGGGTGCCTTGACAGCGACCACTTTCAGGATGCCGCGCAGGGTGTTGACCACCAGCGTAGCCAGGGCTTCGCCCTCAACTTCTTCCGCGATGATCAGCAGCGGACGGCCAGCCTTGGCGACTTGTTCCAGGGTAGGCAGCAGGTCACGGATGTTGCTGATTTTCTTGTCGTAGAGCAGAACAAACGGGTTGTCCAGAATCGCCGACTGCTTTTCAGGGTTGTTGATGAAGTAAGGCGACAGGTAGCCGCGGTCAAACTGCATGCCTTCAACGACGTCGAGTTCGCTTTCGAGCGATTTGCCGTCTTCCACGGTGATCACGCCTTCCTTGCCGACTTTGTCCATCGCATCGGCAATGATCTTGCCGATGGCTTCGTCAGAGTTGGCGGAGATCGAGCCGACCTGGGCGATTTCCTTGGAGGTGGTGGTGGCTTTCGAGGCTTTCTTCAGCTCTTCGACCAGTGCCGTCACGGCTTTGTCGATACCGCGCTTCAGGTCCATCGGGTTCATGCCGGCGGCGACATATTTCATGCCTTCGCGAACAATGGCCTGAGCCAGAACGGTAGCGGTCGTGGTGCCGTCACCTGCGATGTCAGACGTCTTGGAAGCGACTTCCTTGACCATCTGGGCGCCCATGTTCTGCAGCTTGTCCTTGAGTTCGATTTCTTTAGCGACGGACACACCGTCCTTGGTCACGGTGGGGGCGCCGAAAGAGCGCTCGAGCACCACGTTGCGGCCTTTGGGGCCCAGGGTTACCTTGACGGCGTTGGCCAGGATGTTCACACCCTCGACCATGCGTGCGCGGGCTTCGCCGCCGAAAATGACGTCTTTTGCTGCCATGTTTAATTCTCCAGATTCAGTTAATAAGGGGGATTGAAAGAGCCGGGAAATTACTTCTCGACGACCGCGAACAGGTCTTCTTCTTTCATCACGAGCAGTTCGTCGCCATCAACCTTGACGGTCTGGCCGCTGTATTTGCCAAACAGCACGCGGTCGCCGACTTTGACGGCCATCGGGCTCAAATCGCCCTTGTCGTTTTTCTTGCCTGGGCCCACAGCCAGGACTTCGCCCTGATCAGGCTTTTCAGCGGCGCTGTCAGGAATGACGATGCCAGAGGCGGTTTTGGTTTCGTTTTCCACGCGTTTGACGATCACGCGGTCGTGCAAAGGACGAAGTTTCATGAGAGCTCCTTGTGTGAGGACAATGGTTTTTGAGAATCAAAAAGCACCCAACGAAAGTGGGTGCTTGTTAACTTGGTGGTTTGGATGCGTTTTGTTAGCACTCAATACCATCGAGTGCTAATCATAGAGGCATTTGAGGTGGTTTTCAAGGCGGCAAGCTGCGCAAGGGCTGTGAAATGACGGCCAATGACCGGCTGACTCCTGATTTTCCCCTTCCTGCGGGCATCAGTTTCGGCCGGAAATTCCATTCAAGTCATTGATTGAATTGAGTTTTTTTGTCAGGCCGTCAGGCCGGTCGGCAAGGCCGGGGCGTCTGGCGGTGCAGTGCGAACCTCCGCCTCAATATAAAAGGTAAAAGGGCGCCGGACTTCTTCCTACACAGCCTTTGTGTCCACGCCGACACGTCGCACCCTATCGCGGGACCTAAAGTTGACGCTTCAAAGAAGGCAGCAAGGCCGGCAAGGCCTCTGCAAGGGCCGTCCACACCGTTCAACCAAAGGAGACACGATGCTGCAACGCCGCCTCCCTGATGATGTCAAGGCCTCCTCGCCAGGCTTGCCGCCGTCCCAACGCTCGCTGGCCGGCACGCCCCAGGTGAAAACTGGCCGCGCATGGCCATTCCGTGCGGCGCCGCGAGCGCTGGAAACCGTGCCCACCGTGTCCGCGCAACAGTCCATAAGGCTAGTCACCGATGCTTTGTGCAGCTTTGTCACCTGAGTTCTCCTGCCTTCTCGCACCCCCGGAAAAGGCCAGCGCAGAAAACGCCGGATGAAGCGCCGGACGAATTTGGCCGGGAAGGCAGCATCAAGACCATCGCCCAGCCCAAGCCGGATGGCGCGCCGTCCGAGGAGTTGGGCCACACGCCCCCTATTGAAAAATCCCCCTGCACGCGGGGATGAGCCGGTAGCTCCCTTAAGTCTGGGCCTACCCGGGTCCGTCACCGGGTCTGGGCAACGCGTGCCAGCCGGCAGGTGCAGGGGATGCCGGGGCCGCCGGGCAGTCCGTTCATTGCGATTGATCAAGTGCCGCGGTGTTGCGCGGGGCTAAGCTCAACACGGTTCAGTCAAGCCCAGCCCCTGCCCCTGGTTTGTCATCCCGGACTTGATCCGGGATCCATGGAGTGCAGGTCAGGCCCGCCATGACAGGTCCAGGTGCTGGTCATTCCGGTTCAGGGTGAGTAACCTGACTGAACAGTATGGTCAGTATGGTGGCTGAGCTGCTAAACGGCTGGCTCAACTCGTTGAAGGGGTGTCCATGGAAAGACCTGACGTCATCAGGAAAACTCCGCACGATCTGCGCGTGCAGCCCAATCTTTCCAGCTGCGGTGGCGAATGCGGCCGGTTTTCCTGGGACGTGGCGCGCCAGGCCTTGCACGGCCTGCCCGGCGGTGGCCTCAATATCGGCTTCGAGGCTGTAGACCGGCAGGCGGCCGGTGCGCTGCGCGACCATGTTGCGTTGCGTTTTGTTGCGCGCCATGCGCCTGCGCTGGACCTGAGCTATGGTGAACTCGCCCGGCAGACCAGCCGTTTTGCGAACGTGCTGCAAGGCCTGGGTGTTGGCAAGGGCGACCGCCTGTTTGTCATGGCCGGTCGCATTCCGGAGCTTTACATCACGGTGCTGGGGGCGCTGAAGAACGGCACAGTGGTGACCCCCATGTTCTCGGCCTTCGGCCCCGAGCCGGTCGCCACGCGCATCAACATCGGCGCTGGCCACGTGCTGGTGACGACCGACCTGCTCTACCAGTGCAAGGTCAAGGCCATGCGCGGGCAAATGCCCACGCTGCGGCATGTCCTGCTGGTGGCTGAAGAGGGCGGTGTCACGAACGAGCCGGGCACGCTGGACCTGGCCACCCTGATGCTCAACGCGTCCGATGTATTCAGCACGGTGGAGACGAAACCGGACGATCCCGCGCTGCTGCATTTCACCAGCGGCACCACGGGCACGCCCAAGGGCGCGATCCATGTCCATGACGCGGTGGTGGCGCACCATGCGACCGGGCGCTTTGCGCTCGACCTGCATCCCGACGACCGCTACTGGTGCACCGCCGACCCGGGCTGGGTCACCGGTACGTCTTACGGCATCATTGCGCCGCTGCTGCATGGCGTGACCTCGCTGATCGACCGCGAGGAATTCGACGCCGAGCGCTGGTACACGCTGCTGCAGCAGGAGCGCATCACGGTCTGGTACACGGCGCCCACGGCCATTCGCATGCTGATGAAGTCCGGCCTGGAGCTGGCCCGGCGGCACCGCTTCCCCGACCTGCGCTTTGTCGCCAGTGTCGGTGAGCCCTTGAATCCCGAGGCCGTCTGGTGGGGCCTGGAGGCTTTCGGGCTGCCGATCCACGACAACTGGTGGCAAACCGAGACCGGCGGCATCATGATCGCCAACACGCCGGCCTTCGACATCAAGCCCGGCTCCATGGGCCGACCCCTGCCCGGCATCGCGGCCTGCATCGTCGAGCACCTCGAAGCCGAGGGCGAGCCGCCGCGCGTGCGCGTCATCGAGGCGCCCGATGTGGAAGGCGAACTTGCGCTCAAGGCTGGCTGGCCGTCGATGTTTCGCGGTTACCTGAACAATGAAGCGCGTTACCGCAAGTGTTTTGCCGGCGATCTCTACCTCACGGGTGATCTGGCCCGGCGCGATGCCGATGGCTATTACTGGTTCGTCGGCCGGGCCGACGACGTCATCAAGTCGGCTGGCCACCTGATTGGTCCCTTCGAGGTCGAAAGCGTGCTGATGGAACACCCGGCTGTGGCCGAGGCGGGCGTGATCGGCAAGCCCGATCCGGTGGTGGGCGAAGTGGTCAAGGCCTTCGTTTCGCTGAAGGATGGCCATGCACCTGATGAGGCGCTTCGCCTGGACATCCTGGCGCATGCACGCAAGCGACTCGGCGCCGCCGTCGCGCCCAAGGAGATCGCCTTCCTGCCGGTATTGCCGCGCACGCGCAGCGGCAAGATCATGCGCCGCCTGCTCAAGGCGCGCGAGCTCGGCCTGCCAGAGGGCGACACCTCGACGCTGGAGGGCGGGGCATGAGTCCTCTGCCCGTACCTGCACCACCGAGCGGCCCGGTGCCATGGGACAAGGCCTTTGCGATGGCGATGCTGGCCGGCATGCTGCGCATCCGCCGCATGGAAGAAAAGTGCGTCCAGCTCTACGGCGAGCAGAAGATTCGCGGCTTCCTGCATCTGTATATCGGCGAGGAGGCCGTGGCGGCCGGCGCGCTGCGCGCGCTCCAGCCGCAAGACAACGTGGTGGCCACCTACCGCGAGCACGGCCATGCGCTGCTGCGCGGCCTGGCCATGAACGACATCATGGCCGAAATGTTTGGCAAGCGCGAAGGCTGTTCGCGCGGGCGTGGCGGCTCCATGCATCTGTTCGACCGTGCCACCCGCTTTTATGGCGGCAATGCGATTGTGGGCGGTGGTCTGCCACTGGCTGCCGGGCTGGCGCTGGCCGACAAAATGGCGGGGCGACAGGCCCTCACCGCCTGCTTTTTTGGCGAGGGTGCGATCGCCGAGGGGGCTTTTCATGAGGCGGCCAATCTTGCCGCCCTCTGGCAGCTGCCGGTGTTGTTTTGCTGCGAGAACAATCTGTACGCCATGGGTACGGCGCTGGAGCGCTCCGAGGCCCAAACCGATCTGTGCATGAAGGCGGCGTCTTATGGCATGGCCACCGTGCAGGCTGACGGCATGGATGTGGTGGACGTATTTGACGCGGTGCAGCGCAGCGCGCAGCAGGTGCGCAGCCAGGGCCGACCGGTGTTTGTGGAGTTGAAGACCTACCGCTTTCGCGCACACTCGATGTTCGACCCCGAGTTGTACCGCGACAAGGCCGAGGTGCAAGCCTGGAAGACGCGCGGCCCGATCCACACATTCACCGCGCGCCTGAAGGCGCAGGGCAGCCTGACGGAGGACGAGTTCCTGGCGCTCGATGCGGCGGCGCAGGCAGAGGTCGATGCCGCTGCGGCCTTTGCCGAAGCCGGCACCTGGGAGCCGGTTGAAGACCTGTTGCGCGACGTCCATACCCGGAAGGGGGCCGCCTGATGGCCCGCCGCACCACAACGTACCGCGAAGCCCTGCGTGACGCGCTGCGCGAAGCCCTGCACGCCGACCCGCGTGTCTTTCTGATGGGCGAGGACGTGGGCCGTTACGGCGGCACCTATGCCGTGTCCCGGGGCCTGCTGGACGAGTTCGGCCCGGAGCGTATCCGCGACACACCGCTGTCCGAACTCGGCTTTGTGGGGGCCGGCGTTGGCGCGGCGCTTGGCGGCATGCGTCCGATTGTCGAAGTCATGACGGTCAACTTCAGCCTGCTGGCACTGGACCCCATCGTCAACACCGCGGCCATGTTGCACCACATGTCGGGCGGCCAGCTTTCCGTGCCCCTCGTGATCCGCATGGCCACCGGTGCCGGGCGTCAGGTGGCGGCCCAGCACTCCAACAGCTTTGAAAACTGGTACGCCCATGTGCCTGGGCTCACGGTGTTGGCGCCCGCGACGGTGGAAGATGCGCGCGGCATGCTTGCGGCTGCCCTGGCCGACCCGGACCCGGTGGTGATATTCGAGCATGCGCAGCTTTACAACATGGAGGGTGAGATGCCGGACGATGAACGGCTGGGCGTGGACATCCGCAGCGCCAGGGTGCGCCGCGCCGGCACGGATGTGAGCCTGATCACCCACGGCGGCAGCCTGCCCAAGGTGCTGCAGGCGGCAGAGGAATTGCTGCAGCAGGGCATTTCGGCCGAGGTCATCGACCTGCGTGTGCTGCGGCCGCTCGACGATGCCACCGTGATGGCCTCAGTGCGGAAATGTCGCCGCGCGGTGATCATCGACGAAGGCTGGCGCTCCGGCAGCCTGGCGGCCGAGGTCATGGCGCGCATCCTGGAGCAGGCCTTCTTTGACCTCGATGCCCCGCTGGCGCGCGTGTGCAGCGAGGAGGTTCCGATTCCGTATGCGCGCCACATGGAAGAGGCCGCGTTGCCGCAAGTCCCGAAAATTGTCGCGGCCGCGCACGCCCTGTTCGGGGGCGCGCCATGATCGAATTCAGGCTGCCCTCGCTTGGCGCCGAGATGGACGAGGGCACACTGCTCAAGTGGCATGTGAAACCGGGAGACGCCGTCAAGCGTGGCCAGGTGGTGGCTGTGGTGGACACCTCCAAGGCCGCGGTGGATGTTGAAATCTGGCAGGACGGGGTGATGGCCGAGTGGCGGGTGCAGCCCGGCGAGAAGGTGCCGGTAGGTACGGTGCTGGCCACGCTGCTGGCGCCGGGAGAGGTGGCGGCGCCTGCTGCGGCCACGGCTCCGGCCGCGGTGCCGCAGTCTGTGCCTGCTGCCCCGCCGCCCGCCTTGCCGCGCGTGCCGGAGTCTGAAACAACACCTGTTGCGGCACGGCTTGCGGTGTCGCCTTCGGCGCGCCGGCGCGCCAGGGAGCTTGGCATTGATCCCGACGGCGTGCGGGGCACCGGTCCGCACGGCTCGGTCACGCTGGCCGACATCGAGGCCGCCGTGGCCGCGCACAGCGCAGCTTTGCCGGTGGCGGCCGCGCCGGACCGGCAGGCGGAAATGCGCAAGGCCATTGCCGTGACCATGAGCCGCTCCAAGCGCGAGATTCCGCACTACTACCTCAGTGAGCCCATTCCCATGGCCAGGGCGCTGGCCTGGCTGCTGCAGCGCAACGAAGGCTTGCCGATCACCGAACGCATCCTGCCTGCGGTGTTGCAGCTCAAGGCCGTGGCTGCGGCCCTGCAGCGCGTGCCCCAGCTCAATGGGTTTTATCGCGACGGCGCGTTCCAGCTGTCCCCGGCCGTGCATGCCGGTGTGGCGATCTCCCTGCGCGGCGGCGGCCTGGTGGCGCCGGCGATTCATGATGTTGGCGCCAAGCCACTGGAGCAGCTCATGCGTGAGCTGGCCGATCTGGTCAGGCGCGCGCGCGCCGGTTCCTTGCGCAGCTCCGAGATGAGCGATCCGACCATCACCATCACCAACCTGGGTGACCAGGGCGTGGAGACTGTCTTTGGCGTGATCTACCCGCCGCAGGTGGCGCTGGTGGGTTTTGGCCGCGTGGCGCCAGGCCCCTGGGTGCAGGAGGGGGCGGTTCGCGCGCTGCCGCTGGTCACGGCCACGCTGGCCGCCGATCACCGGGTGTCCGACGGGCACCAGGGCGCGCTGTTTCTGGCCGAGCTGCGCGATCTTCTGCAGCAGCCTCAGGCACTGGCGGAGCGGGTCACGCCAGCCCCCGGCCAGGGCGGTCAGGCAGGAGGCGCGACATGAGCCATGACCGTCCGGCGTTGGGTCGCATCGTCCTGGATATCCTGCGTTCGATTGCACCGGAGGTCGAGCCCGCCGCCATTGACCCTGACCGTCCACTGCGCCACCAGGTCGATCTGGACTCGATGGACTGGCTCAATTTTCTGGTGGCGCTGCATGAACGCCTTGGCGTCACCATTGCGGAGGCGGACTACGCCCAGCTGGTCACCCTCGACAACGTGCTGGACTACCTGCTGGCCCGACTCGGCCGCGAGGACGCCTGAAGCAGCCAGCCCTTGAGGCCGCTGGCGCTGCGCTCATGCTTTGGCAGGGCACATGCAGATCAGTGTGAAGTTTCAGTTGCGGGCTATCCGGCTAAGCGGCCAAGCGGGCTATTGGTATGTCCCGGGTAACCGTATATGCCGATCGAAGCTGCAACGCCACCGCCGGTCTAGGCGGGGCTGTTCTGTGCGATGCCGCTCTTATCCACGATGGCGGGCTGCTCGGGCTTTTTGGGGGAGGCCGAGGGAAACACGGCCCGGATGGTGGTGCTCCCCACCGACTCGATGGTGAGACGGCCGCCGCAAGCCTCCACACGATGGCGCATTCCCAGCAGGCCATAGCTGGAAGCACCGACAGCGCGCGGATCAAACCCCTTGCCGTCGTCGCGCACGGTCACGATGACATGGGCCTTGTAGTTGAGTACGGCAATCTCCACATGCTGCGCCCGGGCGTGCTTGGCAATGTTGGTGAGTGCTTCCTGGATGATCCGGTACACCGTCAGCTCTGTCGCCTCATCCAGGTCAACCGGCTCAAGGTCGGTGGTCACGGCCAGACCGGACTGCTGGCCGAACTCGCCCGCCAGAATTTCGAGGGAGGGCAGCAAGCCCAGGGTGGCCAGGGAGGAGGGGCGCAGGTCTTCAATGATGCGTCGCTTGAGTGCGATGCCGCTGTTCAGCGTTTCAACCAGGTGCTGAATCCGCGTCTGCAGATCGCCCGTGCTGGCGGGCAATTTTGCCTTGATGCGGGCGACGTCCAGCTTGGCCGCCGTCAGCAGTGCGCCCAGTTCGTCATGGAGTTCGCGCGCCAGATGCGCCCGCTCATCCTCACGGACTTGTTGCAGGTGCGTGGCCAGTTCGGCGAGGCGCTCGGTGCGCTCCTGAACCTGGGTGTCCAGCAAGTCGCGCTCAGCCTGCAGCGCGGCCTGCTGATGCTGATCGGCCAGTTTCAGCGCGGCGGTCTGCCGCAAATACAGCCAGAATGCCATCAGCCCAATGGCGGCGACCAGTGTGATGCCCACCCGGGACAGCAACAGCGACTGCCGGATGTCCGCATGCCTTTGCGTGGTCCGCGTCAGGCTCGCATCGATCAATTGCGCGGAGCTGGCGCGTATGGCGTCCATTTGCTGCTTGCCCACGTCGGTGGTCAGGACAAACTTCCAGGCATCTTCCTTGTTCTCGTTTTTCATCCGGATGGACAGGTCCATTTCGGCCAGCTTGCGCTGCACGGTGCGGCCCAATACGGCCAGCGCGGCGCTCTGTGCGGGCTTGTTGGCAAACAGATTGACCAGCTGGTCCTGCGTCTGGCTGATGTCGGCAATCGCCGTCCGGTAAGGCTCCAGGTAGGCGGTGTCCGCCGTCAGGAGATAGCCTCTTTGTCCTGTTTCGGCATCCAGCATGTCACGCAGCAGCCGCTGCAGATGGGTGCGCGTGACATGTGCCTCGGTCAGGTCATCCATCGCGTGGATGGATTTTTGGTACGACAACTCACTGATGCCAATGAGGGTGAATACGGCCATCAATGCGCAGGCAATGTTGATGGCCATCTGGTTGGTAATTCGTCGCATGCGGACTTTCGTGATGATCTCGAAACGGCCACGGTCACCTGTGCGGGCCAGGCGATTGCGCACGTCCGGCCGGGCCGTGCCATTCGGACGGATACTCAAAATTGTAGTCCTGCGCCAAAAATGGCCGCATAAAAAAAGCCACCCGCAGGTGGCTTTCCGAAGAGCGGCCCATCGTGGTACGGGGGCGCTTCCTGGCTGGCGTGGAGCGCCGGCCTTACCGACCCGCTGCGGTCCGCAGCAAAGCGGCCCGATCCGTGCGCTCCCAGGAGAACTCGGGCTCATCCCGGCCGAAGTGGCCGTAAGCCGCGGTCTTTTCGTAGATTGGGCGCAGCAGGTCCAGCATCTGGATGATGCCTTTGGGCCGCAGGTCAAAGTACTCGTGGACCAGCGCAGAAAGTTTCTCGTCGGAAATCACGCCCGTGCCTTCTGTGTATACCGTCACGTTCATCGGCCGGGCCACGCCAATCGCGTAAGCCACCTGGATCTGGCACTGCCTGGCCAGGCCGGCGGCCACGATGTTTTTGGCGACGTAGCGGGCAGCATAGGCGGCCGAGCGGTCGACCTTGCTCGGATCCTTGCCGCTGAACGCGCCGCCACCGTGCGGGCAGGCGCCGCCGTAGGTGTCGACGATGATCTTGCGGCCGGTCAGGCCGCAATCGCCCTGCGGGCCGCCAATGACGAAGCGGCCGGTGGGGTTGATCAGGTATTTGGTGTCCTTGAGCCACTCTTTGGGCAGCACGGGCTTGATGATTTCTTCAATGATGGCTTCGGTGAACGAGGCCTTCATCTTGTGGGGGGTTTCGCTTTGGTCCGGGCTGTGCTGGGTTGACAGCACCACGGTGTCAATCGAGTGGGGCTTGCCATCGACATAGCGCATCGTCACCTGGCTCTTGGCATCCGGGCGCAGGAAAGGCAGGCGGCCATCCTTGCGCAGCTGGGCCTGGCGCTCCATCAGGCGGTGTGCGTAGTAGATCGGTGCCGGCATCAGTTCCGGCGTTTCGTCGCAGGCGTAGCCGAACATCAGGCCCTGGTCGCCGGCGCCAATGTTCAGGTGATCATCGCTCGCATGGTCCACGCCCTGGGCGATGTCGTTGCTCTGCTTGTCATAGGCCACGAGGACGGCGCAGCCCTTGTAGTCGATACCATACTCGGTGTTGTCGTAGCCGATGCGCTTGATGGTGTCGCGCGCCACCTGGATGTAGTCAACATGCGCATTGGTGGTGATTTCACCGGCCAGCACGACGAGGCCGGTGTTGGTCAGCGTCTCGGCCGCCACGCGGCTGCGCGGGTCCTGCTTGAAGATGGCATCGAGGATGGCATCGGAAATCTGGTCGGCAACCTTGTCGGGATGGCCTTCGGAGACGGATTCGGAAGTAAAGAGAAAATCGTTCGCCATTGCGTACACTCCATGAAGTTTGTCGGCGCGTTGCCGGCTTGGGGTGCCTCGGCGAACGCTTTAGCAGTTTGGTTTAATGTCGCCCTGCAAGTTGTTCAGTAACTCGGCGACCCCTGCATTATAAGACCTTGCGTTTTTGCCTGAAGCTGCTCCCCAACACCCCTTACATGCGCTGGTTATTCCGTTTTTTCTCCCTCTGGCCGCTGGCGGCCCTGCACGCCCTGGGCGGGCTGCTGGGGTGGCTGGTCTGGGGCCTGAGTCCGCGCTACCGGACGCAGTTCAGGGCCCATGTGGCGCAGGCCGGTTTGCCGTTTGAGGCTGCCCGGCCGGCGATCGCCGAGGCTGGGCGCTTTGTGGCCGAGTTGCCCAAGCTGTGGCTGCGCCCGCGGGACCAGTCCTGCCTGGACAATGTCCGGGTGGAAGGCCAGTCTCATGCGGCAGAGGGTTTTGCGCGGGGCAAGGGCGTGATTTTTTTTGGTCCCCACTGCGGCAGTTTTGAGCTGGGACCGCAGGCGCTGGCCGAACTGTATGGTCCGATCACGGCCATTTACCGCCCGGCGCGCAAATCCTGGCTGGCCCGGCTGGAGCGGCTTGCCCGCGACCGCCCGAATCTCACCGTGCTGCCCGCCTCCCTGAGCGGCATTCGCCAGATGCACAAAACCCTGAAGGCCAACCAGGCGGTAGCGATGCTGACCGACCAGGTGCCGCCGGAAGGATTGGGTGTGTGGGCGCCTTTTTTTGGCCGATCGGCCTACACCATGACGCTGGCGGCCAGGCTGGCGCTGCAAAGCGGCGCCGCATTGCTGCCTGTGAGTTGCGAGCGCCTGCCCCGGGGGCGGGGCTACACCCTGAAAATCTGGCCACCTGTGGCGGGCCTGGATACGCGTGACACGACCGACGTGTCCCGCCAAGCCGATATGCTGCGTGTCGTGACGCTGATTAATCAAGCGATCGAGGCCATCGTGCTGAGCCAGCCTGGTCAGTATTTGTGGGGTTATGCGCGCTACAAGACACCCCGCCACGAAGCACCCCGCAAGGACACCCTTTGAAAACACCCCGTCAGTTAGCCAGCGAATTCACCACCCGCGCGGGCATCGTCTTCATGCAGGTGCTGGCGCTGTTGCCCTTGTCGTGGATTCGCGCGCTGGGTGTGGTCCTGGGGTGGCTGCTGTATGCCCTGGTCGGCTCGCGCCGGCGGGTGGTGCAGACCAATTTGTCCCTGTGTTTTCCAGAGCGCTCCGAGGCCGAGCGGCGCCGGCTTGCGCAACAGACCTTCATCTATTTTGCGCAGGCCTGGCTGGACCGCAGCTGGCTGTGGCATGCGCCGAAGGACTGGGTCCAGCGGCGGGTGCAACTGACCGGAGCCGTGCAGGAACTGGCAGGCAATGAACCGACGGTGGCTTTTTGCCCGCATTTTGTGGGCATGGATGCCGCGTGGGCGGGCGTGGCCCTGCAGCTGCAGGTCCCGCGGACATCGACCACGATTTACACGGACCAGTCCAACAAGCTGGTCGATGCGTGGATACTGCGCGGCCGCCAGCGCTTTGGCCATCTGCGCCTGTTTGGCCGGGTCGACGGTGTCAAACCCATTGTGGCGGCGCTGCGCGAAGGGCAGCCGCTGTATCTGCTGCCCGACATGGACTTTGGGCCGGAAGATTCGGTGTTTGTGCCCTTTTACGGTATTCCCACGGCGACCGTGCCGTCGCTGCCGCGCTTTGCCAGGCTGGGCCGGGCCAAGGTCTTGTCCATATTGCCGCGCATCACCGCGGGGGGCTATGAGATCGAGGTGCTGCCCGCCTGGGAAAATTATCCCAGCGATGATCCGGTGGCCGACACCGCCCGGATGAATGCCTGCCTGCAGGACTACATTGCCACCATGCCGGCGCAATACTACTGGGTGCACAAGCGCTTCAAGACGCGGCCCGAGGGCGAGCCTTCGCTGTATTGACGCCAGGCTGTCGTTTCAATTGTCAATTTCCTGAACGAAACCGGCTTTTTCGCCCCGAAATCCTGCGCGGTGGCATCAGCTCTTGAACAAACAGCGATTCAGCGAAGGAACTGGCGCAGATGCGCGGCTATCCGCTCCGGCTGTTCATGCACGACCCAGTGCGTGGCGCCTTCCATGCGGCGTAAATCCAGCTGCGGCACATACGCCTCCAGGCCGTCCAGCAGCGCGGTGGGCAGGGCGGTGTCGCCCGTGCCCCAGAGCACCAGGGTGGGAAGGTGGACTTCGAGCATCGCGCGCGGGAGGGTCACGCCCGCAGCGGCGGGGTCGTTATGCGGCGGGCCCGGCCGGGGCGGGCGCAAGGGTGAGGCCCGGTAGTAATTGCAGGGGCCGCGCAGGCCCAGGCGCCAGACCTCGCGGTACCGGGCGCGCACCGTTTCAGTCAGCCAGGCGTGCGGTCCGGTGACAGCGCCCATGCTGCTGAAGAACTCCCAGAGGCGGCGAAAGTCGTCTTCCGCCAGCAGCGCCTCGGCATCCGGCCGGATCAGGAAATTCATGTAGTCACTGGCGGCCTGCTGGGCGGCAGAGTGCTGCAGTTCGCGCAGGAAGGTGCCAGGATGCGGCGAATTGATGATGGCCAGTTTCTTCAGCAGGTGGGGCTGGCTCGCCGCCAGGTTCCAGGCCACCGCGCCGCCCCAGTCGTGGGCCACCAGGCCGGCCAGCCGGCCGCCATGCTGGTCTTGGTCTTCACCGCACTCCAGCGCAATGAGGGCTGCAATGTCCTGCACCAGGTGTTTGGCGCGGTAGGCGGCCACATCGGCCGGGGCGCTGGAGTGCTCGAAGCCCCGCAAGTTGGGCGCCACACAGCGAAAGCCGCCATTGCCGGGTTGGGCAAAGTGGGTGAGCAGGCCGTCCCACACAAAGGCGGCTTCCGGGAAACCATGCAGGAACATCAGCACCGGCCGGCCTCTCGCGCCGGTGCTGCGGCACGACAGGGTGATGCCATGCGGCAGTTCCTGCAAACTGGTTTCAATCATGGTGCTGCGCTTTCACGCCTTCAATAGCTGTTGGTCCACGTCAGACCTGGACTGCGGCCATTTGCAGCCATTTTGGGTCTGATGCTTCAGCGGCGCGGCACCACGTCAGCCGCAACGGCAACCGGGCCGGCTCAGGCCTCGTCGGGTGCGGCGGCCTCGATGCCGGGGTCGGCCTTTTGCTTTTTGGCCGGTTTTTCTGGCGGATGGGCCCAGTCCCACAGATGCTGGGCCACCTCTTCCACGCCCTTGCGCTTCAGCGAAGAGAAGAGTTTGACGTCTCCGCCGCCCGCCTGCAGTCGCGCAATGGACAGCGCCTTGGCCGCTTCGGTCTTGTTGAGCTTGTCCGACTTGGTCAGCAGCACCAGGAACTTCAGCCCTTCTTCGACCCGGGGGCGGAGCACATCGAGCAGGATTTCGTCCAGCTCCGTCAGGCCCAGGCGCGGGTCGCACAGCAGCACCACGGCCTTGAGGTTGTCACGGGTCTGCAGGTAGTTGCCCATCACCTGCTGCCAGCGGTATTTGGCTTCCTTCGGTACGGCCGCGTAGCCGTAGCCCGGCAAATCGGCCAGCACCGCGTCCGTCACGCCCTGCTTGCCCAGCGAAAACAGGTTGATGCTTTGCGTGCGGCCCGGCGTCTTGGAGGCAAAGGCCAGGCGGTGCTGCTGCGTCAGGGTGTTGATGCAGGTCGACTTGCCAGCATTGGAACGCCCTACAAAGGCGATTTCAGGCACATCCAGCCGCGGCAGGTGCTTGAGCTCAGGGGCCGTGGTCAGGAATTTGGCCGTGTGCAGCCAGCCCAGGGCAATCTTGGCCCCGGAAGGGGCGGGGGCCGCGGCAACGGGTGGGCGGGCAGGGGAAGATGAAGTCATGGTCGGTCAGTCCCTTGAGGACGTTTGCATGCGCTGGCGCTCGGTGGCATGCGGTGAAGGGGCGTCAGCCAGCAGGTCGGTGGCCAGAGGCAAAGGGGGCAGGCAATACCCGATAAGCGGGGGTCGCCTCCAAGCCATTGTAAAATCAGAAAGTTCGAAGTTTTGTGCGCCAACCAATTAAAACACCCCGATATGAAGCTGTTTGCTACTTCCCTACTGGCCGCCCTGCTGGCCCTGCCCGCCGTGTCTTCATTTGCCGCCGGCGAGGCACCTGCGCACGACGCGGCTGCGGCAGCCCCTGCCAAGGTCGCCAAACCCGACCTGGTCAAGGGCGAGGCCAGCTTCACCGCGGTGTGCGCCAGCTGCCACGGTGCCGACGGCAATTCGGGCACGCCGGCCAACCCCAAACTGGCGCAGCAGCATCCCGAATACCTGGTCAAACAGTTGCAGGAGTTCAAATCCGGCAAGCGCAAAAACGCCATCATGCAGGGTTTTGCCTCGGCGCTGTCCGATGAGGACATGAAAAACATCGCTTACTGGGTCGGCTCGAAAAAAGCCAAACCCGGTTTCGCCAAAGACAAGGAACTGGTGGCGCTTGGTGAGCGCATCTACCGCGGCGGCGTGGCCGACCGCCAGATTGCCGCCTGTGCCGGCTGCCACAGCCCGACCGGCGCCGGCATTCCCTCCCAGTATCCGCGCCTGGCTGGCCAGCATGCCGAGTATGTTGCCACGCAGTTGACGTCCTTCCGCGACGGCGGCCGCAAAAACAGCCTGCAAATGAACCAAGTCGCCGTCAAGCTCAATGACCGTGAGATCCGCGCTTTGGCCGATTACATTGCCGGCTTGCGTTGAACCGGCGGGTTTACCGTGGCGGTAAACCCTTTTTCGCAGAAAAGGACGCCAGATCGTCCGCTGTATTGAACCCAAGCCTCCAAAAGCAATCACACCATGGCGGGTCTTTCCGATGAAAGTCCCGCCTTTTTCTTTTTTGTCGACCCTTTGACCCGGCATACAGCCCCATTTCACGCATGACAGTTACCACCGAAGGCATGAAAGTCCACTGGGGCTCCCGCCCCCTGCGGGCGTCCGTGGAGTTGCTGTCGTCCATGCGGTTTTCCATTTCGCTGCTGACCGTCATCTGCATTGCCTCGGTCATTGGCACGGTGCTCAAGCAGCAGGAGCCGCTTGGCAATTACGTGAACCAGTTTGGACCGTTCTGGGCGCAGGTGTTCAGCCTGGTGAGCCTGAACACTGTCTACAGCGCCTGGTGGTTTTTGCTGATCCTGGCGTTTCTGGTCACCAGCACCAGCCTGTGCATTGCCCGCAACACGCCGAAAATCCTGGCTGACCTGAAGCACCTGAAGGAAAACGTCCGCGAGCAAAGCCTGAAGGCTTTTGGCCATCGCGCAGAGGGCGCGCTTCCCGAGGCGCCCGAAGTGGCGGCCCGGCGCATTGGCCAGACGCTGGTGCAAAGCGGCTGGAAGGTCAAGTTGCAGAACAGGCCGTCGTCTGGCGGCTGGATGGTGGCCGCCAAGAAGGGTGCGGCCAACAAACTGGGCTACATCGCGGCGCACAGCGCCATCGTGCTGGTATGCGTGGGCGGCCTGCTGGATGGCGACATGGTGGTGCGCGCGCAAATGTGGCTGGGCGGAAAATCCATCTACGCCGGCGGCGGGCTGATTGCCGACGTGCCGGCCCAGCACCGCCTGAGTGACCGCAACCCGACCTTTCGCGCCAACCTCCTGGTGGCCGAAGGCACGCAATCGGGCACCGCCATCCTGAACCAGCCGGGTGGGGTGCTGTTGCAGGAGCTGCCGTTTGCGATCGAGCTGAAGAAATTCATCGTCGAGTACTACTCCACCGGCATGCCCAAGCTGTTTGCCAGTGACATCATCATTCATGACCGGGAAACCGGCGAGAAGATTCCGGCGCGGGTGGAAGTCAATCACCCGGCACGCCACAAGGGCGTGGAGATTTACCAGTCCAGCTTTGACGATGGCGGCTCCAGTGTCACGCTCAAGGCCGTTCCCATGGCCCCTGCGGCCAAGGCGTTTGAAATCCAGGGCACCATTGGCGGCACCAGCAGCCTGACCAACGGTCCGGACAAACTGACACTCGAGTACACCGGGCTGCGCGTCATCAATGTGGAAAACTTCGCGTCGGCCAGCACCCTGGGGGCGGGGTCGGGAGCGGACGTGCGCAAGGTGGACCTGCACCAGGCCATCGACACGCGGCTGGGGGCGGCCAACAAGACGGTGACCCGTAAAGAGTTGCGCAACATCGGCCCCAGCGTGAGCTACAAACTGCGCGATGCCGCGGGCCAGGCCCGTGAATTCAACAACTACATGCTGCCCGTCAAGATGGACGAGGGCACGGACAGCCCGGCGGTGTACCTGATGGGCGTGCGTGAAACGCCGGCCGACCCATTTCAGTACCTGCGCATTCCCGTGGACGCTGAAGGCAGCATGGACACCTTTTTGCGCGTGCGCGCCGCGCTGGCCGACCCGGTGCAGCGCGAGCTGGCTGTCAGGCGCTATGCCAGCCAGGCGATTGGCGCCGACCGGCCGGAACTGGCGCAGCAGCTGACGGCTTCGGCCTCGCGCGCGCTGGCCCTGTTTGCGGGCCCGGGGCCTGATGGCGCGCCGTCGGGCAATGTCAAAACGCCGGCCGGCCTGCAGGCCATCTCCGACTTCATGGAAGCCAATGTGCCCGAGGCCGAGCGCAACCGCGCGGGCGAGGTGCTGATTCGCATCCTCAATGGCGTGCTGTTTGAGCTGACCCAGATGACGCGCGCGCAAAACGGCCTCAAGCCGCTGGCGCAGGACGACAAGACGCAGGGGTTCATGTCCCAGATGGTGCTCAGCCTGTCGGATGCCCACCACTATCCTGCGCCCATGGCCTTTGCGCTGAAAGACTTCACACAGGTCCAGGCCAGCGTGTTCCAGGTGGCCCGAGCGCCCGGAAAGAACATTGTGTACCTGGGCTGTGCCTTCCTGATCCTGGGGGTGTTCGCGATGTTGTACGTTCGGGAGCGCCGTGTCTGGGTCTGGCTGGCGCCGGGCAGCGGCAATTCGGGTCATTCAGGTAATTCGGGTCATTCCGGCGAGGGCGGCGGTCCGGCGCATTCAGTGCCAGAATCGGGCTCCGGCAGCCACGCCACCATGGCCCTGTCCACCAACCGCAAAACCATGGATGGTGACAGGGAGTTTGAAATGTTGAAAACGAAACTGTTGCAGGCGCCTTTATGAACACCCCGTCCAGTTACACAGCAGCCGTCAACACCACGACCACCACGCTGACTGCGGGGCGTCGTTCGGGGCAAGACACTACGCTCGACCTCAATGAAGGCTATTTCGCCAGGCGTAACGTGCTGGATTGGGTGTTCGCAGTGCTGGTGCTGGCGGGCGGCCTGTACGCCTTTGCCCGTTACAACGCGTTCATGGATGTCTACGAAAAGGGCATCTTGCTGGCCGCCATGCCGGCGGCCATTGCCATGGGCTGGTTCTGGCGTCCCCTGCGGGTGCTGATGGCGGCCGTCACCGGCTTTGCCCTGCTCGGCATCCTGTCTTACCAGGGGGACCTGGCGCGGGCGGAACAGGTGTTCTGGCTCAAGTATTTTCTCTCCAGCCAGTCGGCCATCCTGTGGATGAGCGTGCTCTTTTTCATGAGCACGATTTTTTACTGGCTCGGGATGTTTGCCGGGCGTGAGGGGTCGGGCCAGAGCGCCACGCTGGAATCCCTGGGTTCGAAAATAGCCTGGGTCGCCGTGGGCATGGCCCTGATCGGCACGCTGGTGCGCTGGTATGAAAGCTACCTGATCGGCGCCGACATCGGGCACATCCCCGTCAGCAACCTGTATGAGGTGTTCGTGCTGTTTTGCTGGATGACCGCGGCGTTCTACCTCTATTTTGAAGCGGAGTACGACACCCGTGCCCTGGGGGCTTTTGTGATGCTGGTGGTCAGTGCCGCCGTCGGCTTCCTCCTGTGGTACACCGTGGTGCGCGAAGCCCATGAAATCCAGCCGCTGGTGCCGGCCCTCAAAAGCTGGTGGATGAAGCTGCATGTGCCCGCCAACTTCATTGGCTACGGCATGTTTTCGCTGTCAGCCATGGTGGCGCTGTCCTACCTGATCAAGCAGCAGGCCGGCGAAACCCGCTGGTACAAACTCACGCCCCTGTGGCTGCTGGGCGTCGTGCTGTGTTTCGTGCCGATTGTTTTCCGCAAGTCGCCCGCCGAGGTGGGCGGCGGCAATTACTGGGCCGGTTATCTGCTGGTGTCGGGACTGATTGCCGGCGGGATTTTGCTGGGCCGCCAGCGCATCGCTGCGCGCCTGCCCAGCTTTGAAATACTGGACGACGTGATGTACAAGGCCATTGCCGTTGGCTTTGCCTTTTTCACGATCGCGACCGTGCTGGGCGCACTCTGGGCCGCTGAGGCCTGGGGCGGCTACTGGAGCTGGGATCCGAAGGAAACCTGGGCCCTGATTGTCTGGCTGAACTACGCCGCCTGGCTGCACATGCGGCTCATGAAAGGCCTGCGCGGAACGGTCGCCGCCTGGTGGGCGCTGGTCGGTCTGGCGGTCACCACCTTTGCCTTTCTGGGCGTCAACATGTTCCTGTCGGGCCTGCACAGTTACGGAACCTTGTAGCCACGAACCGGGTCCTTGTAAACATCCATGTAAGGGTTGGCTGCGTAATCAGACTAACCACTAAAGCAACTTCAAGGACCTCAGATGCTCATCAAGACGAACGCCAGCGGATTTGACCACCCGGTTCCCAGCGAGATCACCCCCAAGGGCATTTACCAGTCCCGCCGTGAACTGATCAAACTGATGGCGACGGGTGCGACCGGTGCCGCGCTGGCCGGTTGGGCCGGCCGCGAGGCTTGGGCGCAGGCGGTGCCCAAGCCCGGCAAGCTGGCGCCATTGCCCGGCGGCAAATCGGCCGTGGCGGGTGCGCTGGTCATGGACAAAGTCACCGATTACAAAGACATCACCACATACAACAACTTTTACGAGTTTGGCACGGACAAGGCCGACCCGGCCAAAAATGCCCATACGCTGGTGACCAAGCCCTGGTCGGTGGCGGTTGAAGGATTGGTCAAGGAGCCCAAAACCTACACGCTGGAAGACCTGATCAGGCTCAGCCCGCAGGAAGAGCGCATTTACCGCCTGCGCTGCGTGGAGGGCTGGTCCATGGTGATTCCGTGGGTGGGGTACTCGCTGTCCGAGCTGATCAGGAAAGTCGAGCCGCTGGGCAGCGCCAAATACGTCGAGTTCATCAGCCAGGCCGACCCCAAGACCATGCCCTTCGTGGGGTCCCGCGTGCTCGACTGGCCTTACGTCGAGGCCCTGCGCATGGATGAGGCCATGCATCCGCTGGCTTTGCTGACCTTCGGCATGTATGGTGAGGTGCTGCCCAACCAGAATGGCGCACCGGTGCGCATGGTGTTGCCCTGGAAATACGGGTTCAAAAGCGGCAAGAGCATCGTGAAGATCCGCTTCACCGACAAGGAACCCCGTACCGCCTGGAACAAGGCCGCTGCCCAGGAGTATGGTTTTTATTCCAATGTGAACCCGAATGTGGACCATCCCCGCTGGAGCCAGGCCACCGAGCGCCGCATCGGCGAAGACGGCCTGTTTGCCAAGAAGCGCAAGACCCTGGTATTCAATGGCTATGAGGCTCAGGTGGGCCAGCTCTATGCCGGCATGGACCTCAAGAAGTTTTTCTGAAGGTTCCCAGATGATTTCGCGCCAAAGGCTGTTGCTGCATTCTGCCGCCAAGCCGTTGCTGTTCGTCCTCTGCCTGCTGCCTTTTGCCTGGTTGTTTTACAGCGCGCTGAGCGACCAGCTGGGCGCCAATCCGGCTGAGGCGCTGATTCGGTCCACTGGGGACTGGACGCTGCGCTTTATCTGCATTGTGCTGGCGGTCACGCCCTTGAGGGTCATCAGCAACACGCCGGCACTGGCGCGGTTTCGGCGCATGCTGGGGCTGTTTTCCTATTTTTATGTGGTGACCCACCTGCTGAGCTACAGCTGGTTTGACATGGGTTTCGATGTGCCGGACATCACCAAAGACATCGCCAAGCGGCCCTTTATCCTGGTGGGATTTACCGCGTTTGTGCTGCTGACCCCACTGGCTGCCACCTCATTCAATGCGGCCATCAAGGCCATGGGGGCCAGGCGCTGGCAATGGCTGCACAAGCTGGTCTACCTGATTGCCGGTTTGGGGCTGCTGCATTTCTTCTGGATGCGCGCGGCCAAGAACAATTTCGCCGAGGTGTTCGTATATGCCGCCATCATCGCGCTGCTTCTCGGCTGGCGCGCGCAGCAGTCGCTGAAGAAAAAGAGGCCGCAGCCCATGCCCAGCGGGCGCGTCAAGCTATCGTCTTGAAGGGTCGGCTGCCTCGACCGAAAGGGCGCTCGCGCTTGGCCGGGCCCGTTCAGTCTTTACTCGGTCACCAGTTGTTCATGGCGCATCTGGTCCTGCGCATTTTCGCGGCGGCGTATCAGGTGTGCCTGGTTGCCATCAACCAGCACCTCGGCCGCGCGGCCGCGCGTGTTGTAGTTGCTGGCCATGCTCATGCAGTAGGCGCCCGCTGACAGCACGGCCAGCACGTCGCCAGCGTTGACGGCCAGCGACCTGTCGCGGCCGATCCAGTCGCCGCTCTCGCAGACCGGGCCTACGACGTCGTATGTGCTGGCCGGCGCGGGGTTGCCGGACACCACCGGGACAATGGCGTGAAAAGCCTGGTACATCGCCGGGCGGGGCAGGTCGTTCATGGCCGCGTCAATGATGCAGAAGTTTTTCTGCTCGCCGGGTTTCAGGTAGAGCACCTCGGTCAGGCAGATGCCGGCATTGCCGACCAGCGAGCGGCCTGGTTCAATCATCAGTTTTTTGTTGCCATAGCCGCGCGCGTCCAGTTTGGCCAGCAGTTGCCGCCACAGCGCATCGGCCTCGGGCGGGGTGTCACCGTTGTAATTGATGCCCAGGCCACCGCCGAAGTCGATGTGGTCCAGCGCGATGCCCGCTTCTTCGATGGATGTCACGAGATCAAGCACCCGGTCCATGGCGTCGAGGTAGGGTGTGGTCTCGGTGATCTGCGAGCCGATGTGGCAGTCGATACCCACCACGTGCAAATCGGGCAGGGAGGCCGCGTGCCGGTAAATGCGCACAGCGTCTTCATGTGCCACGCCGAATTTATTGCCCTTGAGGCCCGTGGAAATATAGGGATGCGTCTTGGGGTCGACATTGGGATTGACGCGAATGCTCACCGGTGCCCGCAGGTTCATCGCTGCGGCGACACCGGACAGCACGTCCAGTTCGGCCTCGCTCTCGACGTTAAAGCAGCCAATGCCGGCCGCCAGCGCCTGCCGCATTTCGGCACGCGTTTTGCCGACACCGGAGAAAATGATTTTCCTGGCCTGACCACCCGCAGCGAGCACACGCTCCAGCTCGCCCCCTGAAACGATGTCGAAACCGCAGCCGGCCTGGGCAAACACCTGCAGCACGCCCAGCGAGGAGTTGGCCTTCATGGCATAGCAGATCTGCACATCGCGCCCTGCAAAGCCGCGCTGGTATGCGGCCAGGGCCGACAGCATTGCAGCCCTGGAGTAAACAAAGAGCGGCGTGCCGTGCCTGCTCGCCAACTCGCTGACTTTCAGGTCTTCGGCAAACAGGTCATTGCCACGGTATGCAAAATGAGGGTGGCCGGGGAGCTTGTGGTCTGTCATGAATGAGCTGGTTGTCAAAACGGTGGATCTGTGGCGGTTGATTTGGGGGCGATCCTGGGTTGATCTTAAGCAGTGTCAGCCTCGAAGGCCATGACGAAATCAAGGCCTCGAGCTGCCCCTGCCTTTGTTTTCAAGCTTCAGGAGAACGGGGGAGTTGTTTTTCTGTCTGGCGAGGAAAGCGCACCGGCCGCCAGGACGGCGCAATTCATCGGGAGGCCGAAGCGGGCGTGGCCGGCACCGCCGTCGCTGCTGCGTCAGGATTCACCGCGCTTGTTGCCGCAACACCGGGTGCTTTGGGCGGCGTGGGAAGGAAGAGCGGGCCTTTCTGGCCACAGCCAGCCAGTGCCGCAATGCCAACCACGATGGCAACAAGGCCATGCCTGGAAACAAAAGCCCGAAGGCGGCCTAAAATTTGAAGGCAGGAATGATGTGAAGAAACCATGATCGGATTGTAATGACGGACCTTGAATACCAGGACCTGGCGGAGAGCGCGCTCAATGCGGTCGAAACGGCCTGCGACCGGATCAATGATGAAACCGATGCTGACGTTGACAACCAGCGCACCGGCGGCATGATCACGCTGACATTTTCAAACCACAGTCAGATCGTCATCAATCTGCAAAAACCGTTGCAGGAAATCTGGATGGCCGCCAGGGCGGGCGGCTTTCACTATAAGTTCCACGATGGCCAGTGGAGGGATACCAAGGATGCCAGCGAGTTCTTCACTGGTTTGTCGCGTTACGCCAGTGAGCAGGCCGGCCAGCCACTGGTGTTCAGGGCGCCTGCCCAACTGACCGGGTGAGCCGGTCGGGCCGCGGCAGGCCCCGGCTCCATTCCCTCGGCAACGGCATCAGCCCACAGGGCGCGGACCATGCGCCGCCGCTTGTGCCTGTCAGTTCTTGAACAGATCCAGAATCCGTTTCTTTTCGTCAGATGGCGGCAATACCTGAATGGGGCCGCCTGGCGTGCCCGGGGCGGGCAGCTGGCCGGCATTGACCGCTGCCGGATCCTGCGTTCCCACGCTACTCACGCCCAAGCCCTTGGCATACTCGTTGTAATACCACTCGCCGTTGACGTTCACCACGCCTTCGGGGGCCGGGTATTCGGTGACCGGCACGCCTTTCAGGGCGTACTCCATGAAGTTGATCCAGATCGGCAGGCTCAGGCCGCCGCCGGTTTCCCGATCGCCAAGCTTTTTGGGTGTGTCATAACCCATCCAGACGGCGGCCGCCAGGGTGGGCTGAAAACCCACGAACCAGGTGTCGATCGAGTCATTGGTGGTGCCGGTCTTGCCGAAAAGATCGGGGCGCTTGAGGGTCGCCTGCGCTTTGGCGGCCGTACCTGAGCGTGCCACTTCCTGCAGCAGGCTGTCCATGACGAAAGCATTGCGGGCGTCAATGGCTCTGGCCGACTCGTCCAGGACCGGCGGCGTGGTTTCAAGCAGCACCTTGCCGCGCTGGTCGGTGATTTTGGTGACCAGGTAGGGGTTGACGCGGTAGCCGCCATTGGCAAACACGGAATAAGCCGTGGCCATTTGCATGGGCGTGACGGACCCGGCACCGAGCGCCATGGTCAGGTAAGCCGGGTGTTTTTCCGCCTCAAACCCGAAATGACCGATCCAGTCCTGCGCATAGGGCGCGCCTATGGATTGCAGGATACGGATGGAAATCATGTTTTTTGATTTTTTCAGGCCGGTCCGTAAATTCATCGGGCCCTCAAAGGTGCCGTCGTAGTTTTTGGGCTCCCAGGGCTGGCCGCCCGTCACGCCCGCGTCAAAAAACAGCGGCGCGTCGTTGACCACGGTGGCCGGCGTAAAGCCCTTCTCGAGGGCGGCCGAATAGATGAACGGCTTGAAGCTGGAGCCCGGTTGCCGCCAGGCCTGGGTCACATGGTTGAATTTGTTTTTCTCAAAATCAAACCCGCCGACCAGCGCGCGGATGGAGCCATCGCGCGGGTCCAGCGCGATAAAGGCCCCTTCCACTTCAGGCAGCTGGGTGATTTCCCAAGTGTTTTTGGGGGTTTTGGCCACCCGGATCAGGGCGCCACGGCGGATCTTGATGCTGGGGCCGGCCTTGTCGGCCAAGCCAGATTGCGCCGGCCTGAGGCCTTCGCCGGTGATTTCAACCGTTTCGCTGTTCTGGCGCATCGCGAGAATCCGCTTCGGATTGGCTTCAAGCACCACAGCCGACATCACGTCACCGTTATCGGGGTTGTCGGTCAGCGCGTCGTCAATTGCATCTTCCGTCTCCTGCGGGTTGGCGGGAAGGTCGATGAACTTCTCAGGGCCCCGGTAAATTTGCCGGCGTTCGTAGTCCATGATGCCCTTGCGCAAGGCCTTGTAGGCTACTGTCTGGTCGTCCGCGCGCAAGGTGGTGTAGACGTTAAGGCCGCGGGTGTAGGTTTCGTCGCCGTACTGGTTGTAGACCAGCTGGCGCACAGTTTCAGCGACATATTCGGCATGAACCCGGCCGGCATCGCGCCCATTCCTGACCTGAAGTTCCTCCTCCTTGGCGGTCTTGGCCTGCTCTGCCGTGATGAAACCGTTTTCCTGCATGCGCTCAATGATGTAGAGCTGGCGGGCTTTTGCGCGCTTGGGGTTGATGATCGGGTTGTACGCTGAGGGCGCTTTGGGCAGGCCTGCCAGCATGGCGGCTTCGGCAATGGAGATGTTCTTGAGGGGTTTGCCAAAATAAGCCTCCGAAGCAGCGGCAAAGCCATAGGCCCGGTTTCCGAGGAAAATCTGGTTCATGTAGATTTCCAGGATCTGATCCTTGGTCAACAGGTGCTCCAGCTTGAAGGTCAGCAGGATTTCATAGATTTTGCGGGTATAGCTTTTTTCGGCCGACAGGTACACATTGCGGGCCACCTGCATGGTGATGGTGGAAGCGCCCTGGCTTTTTGCGCGGCCTACATTGGCAAAGCCGGCGCGGATCACGCCGAGATAGTCCACCCCGCCATGCGAAAAGAAACGGGCATCTTCGATGGCCAGTACGGCGTCCTTCATGACCTGGGGGATATCTTTGATGGGCGTGAGGTTGCGGCGTTCCTCACCAAACTCGCCAATCACCACGCCATCTGCGGAATACACGCGCAGCGGCAACTTGGGCCGGTAGTCCAGCAAATCCGAGATGTCTGGCAGGTTCGGGTAGGCCACCGACAGGGCGACGGCTACAAACAGCAGGATGCCGGCCACCCCCGCGAGCGCCAGCCCGGCGCCCCACAAAAACAGCTTGACCAGCCAGCGTTGCCAGGAGGGCTGCGTCACCGCATGGGAGGTTGGGTTCGAAGAAGAGGGCTTGGTGGGCATGTAGGCAATCGTAAAGTCGCGACGCTATTATAAAAATCCCTGAAACACGTATGGAGCCAGCGCCTTATGGCGCGCCATACTTTTACGTTTACAGACAGCACTTTGCTGCAGTTGCTGTCGGTCCGGTCCTTCAGAACCGTCTGCTTTTGACAACGCTCTTGGTGCTCAAAATGAGAAAAATCCTTACAGCACAAAGAGCTTACTGCTACTATTCAAGTGATTTCTTAAGTATGCAGGGCTACATATTAGCCGTCATTTGGGGACCGCCTTGATCTCTTTGGGATCGTTATTCAACAGTCAAGAACCCGCTCTGCTGGGTCTCGATATCAGTTCGTCCAGCGTCAAGCTGGTGGAGTTGAGCCGCGACAAGGCCGGTAACCTGGTGCTTGACCGCTGCGCGATAGAGCCGCTGGAACGGGGCTGGATCACCGATGGCAATGTCGAGAAATTCGATGAAGTGGCCGAAGCGGTGCGCCGGGTGGTCAAAAAGAGCGGAACGCGCACCAAAAACGTGGCCATGGCGCTCCCCGCCTCGGCGGTGATTACCAAGAAAATCATCCTGCCGGGTGGCCTGAGCGATGCCGAACTGGAGCTTCAGGTCGAGTCGGAGGCCAACCAGTACATCCCCTTCTCGCTCGATGAAGTCAGCCTGGACTTCTGCGTGGTGGGCCCCAGCGCCACATCGAGTGGCGACGTCGAGGTCCTGATTGCCGCTTCGCGCAAGGAGAAGGTGCAGGATCGGCAGGGCCTGGCTGAAGCAGCCGGACTGAAACCCATTGTGATCGACGTCGAGTCCTACGCCTCGCGGCTGGCGACGGCGCGGCTGATCGAGAGTTTGCCCAATAAGGGGGTGGATACGCTGGTTGCCCTGTTTGAAGTGGGCGCTTTGACCACCAGCATGCAGGTCATCAAGAACGATGATGTGTTGTATGAGCGCGATCAGGCCTTTGGCGGTGCGCAACTCACCCAGCTGATTGTTCGTCAATATGGCTTTTCGTCCGAAGAAGCGGAGAGTAAAAAACGCAGCGGCGACCTGCCGGAAGATTACGAATCCGGGGTCCTGAAGCCTTTTGTCGAGAGCATGGCCCAGGAAATCGGCCGGGCGCTCCAGTTCTTCTTCACCAGCACGCCCCATAACAAGGTCGATTACGTGATGCTGGCGGGCGGTTCGTCCGCATTGCCTGGGCTCAATGATGCCGTCACGCAGCAAACCTCCTTTGCTTGCCTGCTGGCGAATCCCTTTGAAGGCATGGAGCTGGGCAGCGATGTCCGGGAAAAGAAAATGCGGCGTGAAGCGTCATCTTATTTGACGTCTTGCGGTCTGGCCTTGCGGAGGTTCGTGCAGTGATTCTGATCAATCTGCTCCCCCACCGGGAGGCTGCCCGCAAGCGCAGGCGCGAGGCCTTTTTTGCGACCCTGGGTGTTGCCGCGCTGGCCGGCGTGCTGATTTCCGGCGCTGTGTACACCTGGTATCTGGCTCAAATTGAAGGCCAGCAGGCCAAAAACAACTTCCTGAAGACCGAAATCACCCGTCTTGAGGGGCAAATCAAGGATATTGCCACCTTGCAGGCGGAGATTGCCGCGCTGAGGGCGCGCCAGAATGCGGTGGAAGATTTGCAGGGAAACCGCAATCTGCCGGTCTACCTGCTCAGCGAACTGGTCCGGCAATTGCCTGATGGCGTTTATATCAACAGCATGAAGCAGGACAACCAGACCGTCCTGATCACCGGTGTTGCGCAGTCCAACGAGCGGGTTTCCGAACTGTTGCGCAATCTTGCCAATAACAGTCCCTGGTTGACCAGGCCGGAACTGGTGGAAATCGTCGCAGGCTCGGTCGCGCTGAGCCAGCGTGACCAGCGGCGGGTAGCCAATTTTTCCATGCGCGTGGGGCTCAAACGAGCCAGTGATCCGAAAGCTGCGAGTTCCGCCGCTTCAGGTTCGGTGGCCGGGCCGGCGTTTCCTGCGGCGTCTTCTGCAGTAGCCAAACCTGCCTCCGTTGCCTCGGCCGCGGCCAAGGTATGAAGACCGGGGTTGAACGAGATTGATCATGGCAAAAAAACCAAAATCTTCTGTCGATTTCGGCGGTATTCAACGCAGCCTGAAAGCCCAGTTCAGCGGGCTCGATCCGAATGATCCCCCTTCATGGCCGGCTCTGCCGCGTTATCTGTTATGCCTCGCCGTGACGGTGGCTGTGGTGGTCGCCATCTGGTTTCTGGGGCTCAAGGCCTCCGACGAAGAGTTGACAGCGGAAAAAGCAAAAGAAGTTCAGCTCAGGGACGACTACAAGAAGAAACTTGTGCAGGCCGTCAATCTGGATGCCCTGAAGAAGCAGCGTGAACAGGTTCAGCAGTACGTCACGCAGCTTGAAAAGCAGCTGCCGAGCAAGGCGGAAATGGATGCGTTGCTGTCCGATATCAACCAGGCCGGTCTGGGCCGCAGCCTGCAGTTTGAGTTGTTTCGCCCGGGGCAGGTGAGCGTCAGGGAGTACTACGCGGAGTTGCCGATTGCGGTGCGCGTGACGGGCCGCTATCACGATCTGGGAGCGTTTGCAGCAGATATTGCCAATCTGTCCCGCATTGTGACCCTGAACAATCTGAGCATTCTGCCGGCCAAGGATGGTAGCTTGACAATGGACACCACTGCCAAAACTTTCCGTTATCTCGACGCTGATGAGGTGGCCTTGCAGCGCAAGAGCGCTCCCGCCAAGGGAGCCAAGAAATGAGATTCAGTCGCCCTGCATTGATCGCCAGCCTGACGCTGGTCCTCTTCGGAATGGCCGGTTGCAGTTCGTCCGAGCAGGAAGAGCTGCAGCAGTGGATGGTGGATCAGCGAAACGCAACCAAGCCCAAGGTCGATCCTTTGCCTGAGCCCACCAAGTTCACGCCGCAAGCCTATAACCAGGAAGGTTCCATAGAGCCTTTCAGCAATCAGAAACTGGCGCAGGCCCTGAAACGCGATTCCAGTCAGGGAACGGCCAATGCGGCCTTGGTAGCCCCCGAGCTGAGCCGACGCAAGGAGCCTCTGGAGTCATCGCCTCTGGATGCTGTCGTCATGGTCGGAAGCCTGATTAAAGTCGGCCTGCCCGTAGCACTTGTACGGGTGGACAACCTCATCTACCAGGTCCGGGTGGGTAACTATCTGGGCCAGAACTATGGCCGGATTACCAAGGTGACCGAAACCAGTGTGGCCCTGCGGGAAATCGTGCAAGACGCTGCAGGCGAATGGATAGAGCGGCCAGCGACTTTACAGTTATTAGAGGGATCAAAATGAACAAGCAGACATTGGCATTAAAGGCAGAGGCGATGCGAGGCGGCCTGCAGCGTTTGCTTGAATGCGTGTTGCGCAATGCTTCTCTGGGTGTGGTGCTGGTTGCGGCATCGCTGACCACCATGGCGCAGGCGCAAAACACCATCCGTTCCCTCTCTGGCTCGGTGCAGGGCGGCGCAGAGGTGATCCGCATTGATCTGGCCGAACCGCTTGCGGCCCTGCCTGCCGGCTTCAGCATTCAGGCGCCTGCGCGCATTGCGCTTGACTTTCCAGGCGTGAGCAACTCCATGGGACGCTCTGCGGTGGACCTCAACCTCGGAAATCTGCGCTCCGCGAATGTGGTGCAGGCGGGGGAGCGGACCCGGGTCGTGCTCAATCTCAAGGCGCCTACGGCGTACAAGGCCGAAATACAGGACAAGTCGCTGCTGATTACCCTGGAGCCGGCAGCCTCGGCGGCACCTTCTGCGGCGGCCACGCCGGTGTTTGCCGAGAACCGCAACCGCGACGTCCTGCCGCTGAAAGATATTGATTTCCGCCGCGGCACCGACAGCGCGGGTCGGGTGGTCGTGGACCTTGCCAACAATCAGGTTGGTGTTGATATTCGTCAGCAGGGTCAGACCCTCGTGGTCGAGTTCCTGAAAACGGCCCTGCCCGAGGGCTTGCGTCGCCGTCTCGATGTGGCTGATTTCGGCACACCGATCCAGACCGTGACTACTTTCCAGACCGGCGACAAGGTGCGAATGGTTGTCGAGCCTAAAGGTGCATGGGAACACAGTGCCTACCAAAGTGATAACCAGTTTGTGCTGGAAGTGCGTCCGCAGAAAGTGGACCCCAACAAGCTCAGTCAGGGCCCCGGCTACACCGGTGAGAAGCTCTCGCTGAATTTCCAGAACATTGAAATCCGGTCTTTGCTGCAGGTCATTGCGGACTTCACCAACTTCAACATCGTCACCTCGGACACCGTGACAGGGTCCGTAACGCTGCGGCTGAAAGACGTTCCCTGGGACCAGGCGCTGGACATTATTCTGCAGGCCAAGGGATTGGGCATGCGTAAAACAGGCAATGTCTTGCTGATCGCCCCCAAGGACGAACTGGCCGCCAAGGACAAGCAGGACCATGAGTCAAGAAATGCCATCCAGAGCCTGGAGGGCCTGCGTACCCAGGATTTCAAGCTCAACTACGCAAAAGCCACTGACATAGCTGCGAGTCTGGTTGGAACGGGTGGCGCTGGTGCCACCAAGATCCTGTCCGCGCGGGGCAGCGTGATCTCGGAATCGCGTACCAATCAATTGTTTGTGACCGACATACCCGCCAAGCTGGAGCAGGTGCAGGCTTTGATTGCCAAACTTGATATTCCTGTGCGACAGGTGCTGATCGAGGCACGCATCGTGGAGGCATCGGACACCTTTGGCAAGTCGTTAGGTGTCAGGCTTGGTGGCCGTCCGTTCACCTTGAACGGGAACCGCAACACCATGTTTGGCAACACCTACATAGCGCCGGATATTACGGCTACCTCAGGCGCAGTTCGAGGGCAGAACTTTGGAACCAATGCGGGCGACTTTGTGCAGTTGCCTGGCGTCGGACAAAACGGTTACCCCGCATCGACCTTCGCCATCTCCCTGTTCAATTCTTCGGTGACGAGGTTGCTGAACCTCGAGATTTCGGCGGCAGAAGCTGACGGAAAAGGAAAAATCGTGTCCAGTCCCCGCATCGTGACGGCCGATCAGGTCAAGGCGCTGATCGAGCAGGGCACCGAGCTGCCCTACCAGCAGGCAACCTCCAGCGGCGCGACGTCGATTGCCTTCCGCAAGGCCAACCTGAAGCTCGAGGTGACTCCCCAGATCACGCCAGAGGGAAATATCATCCTGAATGTGGATGTCAACAAGGACAGTGTGGGCCGGGCCACTGCCAACGGTTTCGCCATCGACACCAAGCACATCCAGACGCAGGTGCTGGTGGAAAATGGCGGCACGGTGGTGATCGGTGGCATCTTTGAGCAGAACGACAGGGAAGATGAGACCAAGGTTCCCTTGCTGGGCGACTTGCCTGCCATTGGCAACCTGTTCAAAACCAAAACCCGTACGGCCAGCAAGTCTGAACTGCTGGTGTTCATCACCCCCAAGATGCTGACGAACGGGGCTGCACTACGCTGAGAGTGTCCACACTGGACGCGCCAATAAGACGTAACGTTGTCTGAGAGGAAAAGCTGGCCTCGCTTGGGCGGAGGGCAGCTTTCCTCCTTGTTGAACGCCCCGAATTCGGGGTGTTTTCATTCTGATGCCTGCGGCGCTGGCATACTGCGTATCCAAGTGAATGCAAACCTGTTGAAAATAGCCTGTGTGGGCCTGCCGGGATCGGGAAAGTCCACGGTGGGCAGGCAGCTTGCCCGCAAGCTGGGTTTGCCATTTGTTGATTCAGACCAGGTCATAGAGCAGCGTATTGGCTGCTCTATTCGCGAGTTTTTTGAGCGCGAGGGCGAGGCTGCGTTCCGTGATCTTGAACAGCTGGTCATCGATGAGTTGACTCAAGGAGGGGCCTGCGTGATCTCCACCGGCGGTGGCAGCGTGCTCCGCCCTGTGAACCGCGAGCATTTGCGGGGGCGGGCGCAGGTCGTATATTTGCATTCGGCGCCGGAAGAGGTTTTTCGGCGCTTGCGGCATGACCAGAACCGGCCGCTGCTTCAGGTCGCTGATCCACTGGCCCGATTGCGCGATCTTTACATCGCACGCGATCCGCTGTATCGGGAAACCGCCCAATTCGTGATTGAAACCGGCCGTCCTTCGGTGTCCACCCTGGTGAACATGATCCTCATGCAGCTGGAACTGGCGGGCGTGGTTCCTGCGCCTTAGCCTGGTGTTACCCGCCAGGCTCGGGCTGCTGCGGTAACGAAGCAAAGACCGGGAGAGGCCCCCAAGGATCGTGGAGTGCCTCTACACTTGCGCTTATGCAAGCAAACACTTCCCCTGCTGTGGCGCGGGTTCATATCCATCTGGCCGAGCGCAGCTATCCGATAGTCATCGGTGCGGGCCTGCTGGGCAGTGCGTCGACCTACGAGCAATTGCCCAAGGCCACGACGGCGCTTATCGTCTCCAATACCACTGTCGCTCCCTTATATGCGGCCCCGCTTGCCCAAGCCCTCCGGATGCGCTACCAGAAGGTCTTGCAGGTGACCTTGCCCGACGGCGAGGACCATAAGGACTGGCCCACGCTGCAGCGGATTTTTGACGCGCTCCTGGAAAATGGCTGCGATCGTAAGACCGTGCTGTTTGCGCTGGGCGGTGGGGTCGTCGGCGACATGACGGGTTTTGCCGCTGCAAGCTATATGCGCGGCGTACCCTTTGTGCAGGTGCCTACAACCCTGCTGGCCCAGGTGGATTCATCGGTAGGCGGCAAGACAGCCATCAACCACCCACTTGGGAAAAACATGATCGGCGCGTTCTATCAGCCGCTCCAGGTCGTGTGCGACCTGGACGTTCTCGCCACGCTGCCGCCGCGTGAACTGAGCGCGGGCCTGGCCGAGATCATCAAATACGGGCCGATCGCCGACATGGTGTTTCTCGACTGGATTGAAGGCCACCTCGAGGCCTTGATGAGCAAGGACCCTGTCGCGCTGGCGCATGCCATTCAGCGCAGCTGCGAGATCAAGGCCTGGGTGGTGGGGCAGGACGAGCGCGAGGCCGGCTTGCGGGCGATCCTGAATTTCGGCCATACTTTTGGCCACGCGATCGAGTCGGGGCTGGGCTATGGGGTGTGGCTGCACGGCGAGGGTGTGGGCTGCGGCATGGTGATGGCGGCGCATTTGTCACAGCGCCTGGGCCTGGTCGACATGGCTTTTGTCGATCGCCTGACGGGACTCGTCCTGCGTGCCGGCCTGCCCGTCAAGGGGCCGGTGCTGTCGGCCAGCGACAATGCCGGCCGCTATCTGGAGCTGATGCGCGTCGATAAAAAATCCGAGGCTGGTGAGATCCGCTTCGTGGTGATTGATGGGCCCGGCAAGGCGGCGGTGCGAGGCGCTCCCGATGCGCTGGTGCGCGAAGTCATCGATGCCTGTTGCGCATGAGGGTCGACAGGGTGGTAGATGTGCGGGGTGCCATGAGTGCGATCGCTGCCTGGCCCGGTTTCATGAAGGCTGGAAGCCGTTTGGATAATTGAATCATGAGTGCGGCGGCCTATGCGTGCGATCCGGCACTGTCGCGCGGCAGGCGTTACCCCGAGCCTGCGGCGCCGACGCGCTCCGAGTTCCAGCGCGACCGCGACCGGATTGTGCATTCCACGGCGTTTCGCCGCCTGGTTTATAAAACCCAGGTTTTTCTCAATCACGAGGGTGACCTCTTTCGCACACGCCTGACCCATTCCCTGGAGGTCGCGCAGCTGGGCCGCTCGATCGCCCGCACCCTTCGGCTCAATGAGGATCTGGTCGAGGCGATTGCACTGGCGCACGACCTGGGTCACACGCCGTTCGGCCATGCCGGCCAGGATGCGCTGAACCAATGCCTGAAGGCCCACAACCCTCAGAGCGCCGGCTTCGAGCACAACCTGCAGAGCCTGCGGGTTGTGGACACGCTGGAAGAGCGCTATCCCGCCTACAACGGTCTGAATCTCACGTTTGAGACACGCGAAGGGATCTTGAAGCACTGCTCAAAGCGCAACGCCCGCCGGATCGAGGCGCGTGAGCCCGGTGGCGTCGCCCGGCGCTTCATCTCGCCGGCCTCCATGGAGCCCCGATGGCTGCAGCCCAACCTGGAAGCCCAGCTGGCCAATCTTGCGGATGAAATTGCCTACAACGCCCACGATATTGATGATGGGGTCCGTTCAGGCTTGCTCACCCTGGAGCAACTCGAGGAGGTGGCGCTGTTCAGCCAGTTTCGCCGCGAGACAGGTCTGGCGCATCCGGGCCTGCTGGGTCGCCGGCTGTTGTTTGAAACCATACGGCGCATGCTCAGTGCGCAGGTCTACGACGTCATAGAGGCGACGCGGACAGCCTTGCGGGCCGCCGCGCCGGCTGATGTGGAGGCCGTGCGCCAGCATCCCCCGCTGGTTTGTTTTACCGATGAAATGGCGGCGCAGTCCGCCTCCCTCAAACGATTCCTGCTGCAAAATTTATACCGGCATCCACAGGTGGTGCACACCACGCAGGCGGCCCAGCAAGTGGTTCGCGATTTGTTCGAGGCCTATATGGCCGACCCGGCGCAGATGCCGCAGGCGCATATCGACCGTGCAGCCGGGATAGACATGCCCCATTCCACCGGCGCAAAAGCCGAACGTGTGGTGGCTGATTACATCGCCGGCATGACGGATCGTTTCGCCGCCAGGGAGCATGAACGTCTCAAGGGGCGTGCCGCTTTTCCGGTGTGACAGTACTCTCCCAAGCCCTCAGCCGGCGGGCCGGGCCGGCGCCACCAGCCTGTTGACGGCGAGGCGGCGGTGAAGGCACGCATAGCCTTATGTTGTGTCGGCATTGCCCCGGCCGGCTTTGGCGGTTTCCACGCATTACGCTGCACCACTGGCCCAATTTTGTGGCGGCATCAGCTGTAGCGCAGGCATCACGCGTGCCCGGCTGCCAGGATATGGAAAAGGGGTCGGGATGCTTCTCAGTCGTCGGCAATGGGTTCTGCATGGTGCTTGCACAGCTGCGCTGGTGGCAAGTCCGGCGCTCCGGGCGCAAACTGCCAGGGTCGTGCGAAAGGTGGTCGTGGGGCAGTCTGTGCCGCTCACGGGGGCGGCAGACCAGATCGGGCTGGCCTACCTCAATGGCGCCAAGCTTTACTTTGATGCCATCAATGCAAAAAGCGGTGCGGGCGGCTACCGGATCGACGTCAAGGCGCTGGATGATGGCTACGACGCCGTCAGGGCTGCCGCTAATGCCAGGCAGTTGATAGGTCAGGGCGTCGATGCGCTGTTCGGCTTCGCCGGCACCGCCAGTTGCGATGCCGCCTTTGCCGTGGCCAAAGCGGCGGGTGCCTTGTTTTTTGCACCTTTTGCCGCCTCGGATGCGCTGCACGATCCTGGCCTCGGCAACGTGTTTCATGTTCGTCCGGCGCTGGCGGACGAGGCCTACAAGGTGACGCGCCACTGTGCCACCCTCAACCAAGACCGCATTGCCGTATTCGCCGAAGACGATGCAATGGGACGCGCCGGACTGGCCGCCATCAACCAGGCGCTGCTCGACCTCAAACGCCCACCCATCGTGGCCAGTGCCCTGTCGCCGGTCAACAGCGACAGGGTCGATGCGGCAGTGGCCCTGCTGCTCAAGGCGGAACCCCAGGCCATCATTCAGGTCGGCCTCTTCAACTCGTCGGCCGCCTTCATCCGCAAAATGCGGCGGGCCGGCTTTGGTGGCCAGTTCCTGAACTTTTCGGTGGTCGGCATAGACCCCCTGTTCAGCGCGTTGGGCAAAGAGATTGGCGGTATCGTCATTTCCCAGGTTGTGCCCTCGCCGCGCAGCACCGGCACACCCATCATCAAGGAATACCTGGATGTACTGAACCAGACCGACCAGACACCCAGCTACGAAGGCGTGGAGGGCTACATCGCTGCCCGCGCATTTTCCGAAGGCGTGCGCCGCAGTGTCTCGGGTGGCGGCAAGCCGGACCGTGCGGGCCTGCAAAAAGCCTTCGAATCCATGACGGACTACGACGTCGGCGGCTTTCGCGTCAATCTTCGCCCCAAAAAGTATGAGTCCGTGCGGGCGATCGACCTGGTGACCATCACGCCCGACGGCAAGGTCGTTCGATAAATTTCCGACCCCGGGGGCGCCAGCCGCTGGAGATCGAATGAAGGAATACTGGTTATAGCGGTGAATATTGGGGTCAGATTCCAATTATGATGGGCATCAATCCGGTCAGCTCCAGTCACCTCCAGTTATCCTGTCCATGGCCCGTCTTCCCCGTCTCACGCTTGCCGGCTACCCCCATCACATCCTTCAGCGCGGCAACAACCAGCAGGCCATTTTTTCATCGGTAGCCGATTACCAGATGATGTTGACCCTGTTGGAAGAAAACGCCCGCAAATTCGGTGTGGCGCTGCACGCCTATGTATTGATGGGCAATCATTTTCATTTGCTAGCTACGCCCGCAAGCGCCGAGGGCCTGCCCCAGATGATGCAAGCCCTCGGCCGGCGCTATGTGCGCTACTTCAATGCCAGCCAGGCACGCTCCGGGACCTTGTGGGAAGGGCGTTACCGCTCGACCGTGATAGAAGCGGAGCGCTATCTGCTGCCCTGCATGGCCTACATCGACCTCAACCCGGTGCGGGCCGGGCTGGTGGGGGATCCCAAGGACTATCCCTGGTCCAGCCATGGTCATTACGCCGGTTTGCGGGCCGACAGGCTCGTGACGCCCCATCCGCTGTTCTGGGCACTGGGCAATACGCCGTTTGGGCGGGAAGTGGCTTACGCCGAATTGGTGCGTGCGGGCATCTCGCCGGCGCAGCAGGACGCACTGACCCGGTCAGTCCTCGGCGGCTGGGTGCTGGGAGGGGAGGACTTTGTCGCTGAATTGCAAAAGCGGACCGCGCGTCGCGTCCAAAAAAACCGGGCTGGACGTCCGACTGGTAAGCCGGCCGCGCCTTAGCGCTCGTACCTCCGGTGGGACATTTTTCGATGATTTTAATGTGTCCCTAATTATTTATTGATTGTTCTTGTGTGGTATTAATTGGAATCTGACCCTAATTAAAGTACTTGGCATTGTTGTTGCAGTGCACTATGCTCTCAATCCCTGCAAAAATTATGAACATTGCGGAGAAGAGGGTGCGCGCCCGTCGTGCCGCTTTTTTCCCAAACCGACGAGGAATTGCCATGACCACGGCTGCTGAAATCAAGCATTTTGAAGAACACGGTTTGTACTCCGGAGCCCATGAGCATGACGCTTGCGGGGTTGGGTTTGTCGCGCACATCAAGGGGCATAAATCCCACGCCATCGTTCAGCAGGGTCTGAAAATCCTTGAAAACCTTGATCACCGGGGTGCGGTGGGTGCCGACAAACTGATGGGCGACGGCGCCGGCATCCTGATTCAGCTGCCGGATGCGCTGTACCGTGAGGAAATGGCGAAGCAGGGTGTCGCCCTGCCGCCGCCGGGGGAGTACGGCGTGGGCATGGTGTTCCTGCCGAAAGAGCATGCCTCACGTCTGGCCTGCGAGCAGGCGCTGGAGCGCGCCGTCAAGGCAGAAGGCCAGGTGTTGCTGGGCTGGCGCGATGTGCCGGTGAATCGCGACATGCCCATGTCGCCGACCGTGCGCGAAAAAGAGCCCATCCTGCGCCAGATTTTCATCGGCCGCGGCAACGACGTCATCGTGCAGGACGCCCTCGAGCGCAAGCTGTACGTGATCCGCAAAACGGCCAGCGCCGCCATCCAGAACCTGCGCCTGACGCACAGCAAGGAATATTACGTTCCCAGCATGTCCAGCCGCACGGTGGTTTACAAGGGCCTGCTGCTGGCCGATCAGGTCGGGACCTACTACCGTGACCTGACCGACACCCGCTGCGTTTCGGCGCTCGGCCTGGTGCACCAGCGGTTTTCGACCAACACGTTCCCGGAGTGGCCGCTGGCTCACCCATACCGCTATGTGGCGCACAACGGTGAGATCAACACCGTCAAGGGCAACTACAACTGGATGAAGGCGCGCGAGGGCGTGATGTCGTCTCCGGTGCTGGGGGCCGATTTGCAAAAGCTCTACCCCATCAGCTTCGCGGGCCAGTCGGACACGGCGACCTTTGACAACTGCCTGGAGTTGCTGACCATGGCGGGCTACCCGATCAGCCAGGCCGTGATGATGATGATCCCCGAGCCATGGGAGCAGCACACCACCATGGACGAGCGTCGCAAGGCCTTCTATGAATACCATGCCGCGATGCTGGAGCCGTGGGACGGCCCGGCTTCCATCGTGTTCACCGACGGCCGCCAGATTGGCGCCACGCTGGACCGCAATGGCCTGCGTCCCTCGCGTTACTGCGTCACCGACGATGATCTTGTGATCATGGCTTCTGAATCCGGCGTGTTGCCGATTCCCGAGCACAAGATCGTGCGCAAGTGGCGCCTGCAGCCCGGCAAGATGTTCCTGATCGACCTCGAGCAGGGCCGCATGGTGGACGATGAAGAAATCAAGGCGACGCTGGCACACAGCAAGCCCTACAAGCAGTGGATTGAAAACCTGCGCATCAAGCTCGACGATGTGAAGGCTGCACCAGCAGGGGCCGCGGACCGGCTTGGCCGGACGCAAGGCGCCGCCCCCAGCGAGGGGGGAGGCGAACCACACGCAGTGGGGAGCCACGGGGGAGTGTCATTACTCGACCGCCAGCAAGCCTTCGGCTACACACAGGAAGACATCAAGTTCCTGATGTCTCCCATGGCCACCAACGGCGAAGAGGCCACCGGTTCCATGGGCAACGACAGCCCGCTGGCCGTGCTGTCCAACAAGAACAAGCCGCTGTACAACTACTTCAAGCAGCTGTTTGCGCAGGTTACCAACCCGCCGATTGACCCGATCCGCGAGGCGATCGTGATGTCGCTGGTGTCCTTCATCGGCCCCAAGCCCAACCTGCTGGACATCAACCAGGTCAACCCGCCGATGCGGCTGGAGGTCAGCCAGCCGGTGCTCAACGTGGCCGACATGCAAAAGCTGCGCGACATCGAGGCGCACACCCAAGGCAAGTTCAAGAGCTATACGCTGGACATCACCTACCCGCTGGCCTGGGGCCACGAGGGCGTGGAGGCCAAGCTGGCGTCACTGTGCGCCGAAGCGGTGGATGCGATCAAGGATGGCAAGAACATCCTGATCGTGAGCGACCGCGCCGTGAGCGCCACGCAGGTGGCGATTCCGGCTTTGCTGGCGCTGTCCGCGATTCACCAGCACCTGGTGAAAGAGGGCCTGCGCACCACGGCCGGACTGGTGGTGGAAACCGGCTCGGCGCGTGAGGTGCACCACTTCGCGGTGCTGGCGGGCTATGGCGCCGAGGCCGTTCACCCCTACCTGGCCATGGAAACCCTGGCCGAGCTGTCAAGGGGCCTGCCCGGCGACCTGAGCACCGACAAGGCGGTCTACAACTACACCAAGGCGATTGGCAAGGGCCTGTCCAAGATCATGTCCAAGATGGGCGTGTCGACCTACATGAGCTACTGCGGTGCCCAGCTGTTTGAGGCGATTGGCCTGAACCGCGACACCGTGGCCAAATTCTTCACTGGCACCGCCAGCCAGGTGGAAGGCATGGGCGTGTTCGAGATTGCCGAAGAAGCCCTGCGCATGCACAAGGCGGCGTTCAGCGATGACCCGGTACTCGCCAGCATGCTGGATGCCGGCGGCGAGTATGCCTGGCGCGTGCGTGGTGAAGACCACATGTGGACGCCAGACGCGATCGCCAAGCTGCAGCATTCCACGCGCTCCAATAACTGGAGCACCTACAAGGAATACGCCCAGCTGGTCAACGACCAGAACCGCCGCCACATGACGCTGCGCGGACTGTTCGAGTTCAGGATCGATCCGTCGAAAGCCATCCCGATTGACGAGGTCGAGTCGGCCAAGGAAATCGTCAAGCGTTTTGCGACCGGCGCGATGTCGCTTGGCTCGATCAGCACCGAAGCCCACGCCACGCTGGCCGTCGCGATGAACCGCATCGGCGGCAAGAGCAACACTGGCGAGGGCGGCGAGGATCCGAACCGCTATCGCCAGGAACTCAAGGGCATCCCGATCAAAAAGGGTGAAACGCTCAAAAGCGTCATCGGCCCCAAACAGGTCGAGGTGGATCTTTCGCTGCAGGACGGCGACTCGCTGCGCTCGCGCATCAAGCAGGTCGCGTCCGGCCGATTTGGTGTCACGGCTGAATATCTCGTGTCGGCCGACCAGATCCAGATCAAGATGGCGCAGGGCGCCAAGCCCGGCGAAGGCGGCCAGTTGCCCGGCGGCAAGGTGAGCGACTACATCGGCCACCTGCGTTACTCCGTGCCCGGTGTCGGCCTGATTTCGCCACCGCCGCACCATGACATTTACTCCATCGAAGATCTGGCGCAACTGATTCACGATCTGAAGAACGTCAATCCGCGCGCCAGCATCAGCGTCAAACTGGTCAGCGAAGTCGGTGTGGGCACGATTGCCGCGGGCGTGGCCAAGGCCAAGTCCGACCATGTGGTGATTGCCGGTCATGACGGCGGCACGGGCGCTTCGCCCTGGTCATCCATCAAGCACGCCGGCTCTCCCTGGGAAATCGGCCTGGCCGAGACCCAGCAGACGCTGGTGCTCAACCGCCTGCGTGGCCGCATTCGCGTGCAGGCCGACGGCCAGATGAAAACCGGCCGTGACGTGGTCATTGGCGCATTGCTGGGCGCCGATGAATTTGGTTTTGCCACGGCGCCGCTGGTGGTCGAGGGCTGCATCATGATGCGCAAGTGCCACCTGAACACCTGCCCGGTGGGGGTGGCCACGCAAGACCCGGTGCTGCGCCAGAAATTCAGCGGCAAACCCGAGCATGTGGTCAATTATTTCTTCTTTGTGGCGGAAGAGGCGCGTCAGTTGATGGCCCAGTTGGGCGTGCGCAAGTTCGATGACCTGATTGGCCGAGCCGACCTGCTCGATACGCAAAAAGGCATTGAGCACTGGAAGGCGCGTGGCCTGGACTTCGGCCGCCTGTTCTACCAGCCCAATGTGCCGGCCGATGTGCCGCGCCTGCATGTGATGGACCAGGACCATGCGCTGAACAAGGCGCTGGACATCCGCCTGATCGAAAAGTCAAAGGCCGCTCTGGAAAAAGGCGAGAAGGTCCAGTTCATCGAGGTGGCGCGCAACGTCAACCGCACGGTCGGCGCCATGCTGTCGGGCGAACTGACGCGCCGCCATCCGGAAGGCCTGCCGGACGACACCCTGCGCATCCAGCTCGAGGGCACCGGCGGCCAGTCGTTTGGCGCCTTCCTCGCCAAGGGCATCACCCTGTACCTGATTGGCGATGCCAACGACTACACCGGCAAGGGTCTTTCAGGCGGCCGCATCGTGGTGCGACCCAGCATTGACTTCCGGGGTGAAGCGCATAAAAACACCATTGTCGGCAATACGGTGCTGTATGGCGCCACTACTGGCGAGGCGTTTTTCAGCGGCGTGGCCGGCGAGCGCTTTGCGGTGCGACTGTCGGGCGCCACGGCGGTGGTTGAAGGCACGGGCGACCATGGCTGCGAATACATGACTGGCGGCACGGTGGCGGTACTGGGCAAGACTGGTCGCAACTTCGCCGCCGGCATGAGCGGCGGCGTGGCCTATGTCTACGACGAAGACGGCTTGTTTGCGACACGCTGCAATACGTCCATGGTGTCCATGGACCGGGTGGTGAGCACCGTCGAGCAGCACGCCCATGAATCGGACTGGCATGCCGGTGAGAGTGACGAGGAATTGCTCAAGCGCCTGCTGCAGGACCACAACCGCTGGACAGGCAGCAAGCGCGCCAGGGAATTGCTCGACAACTGGAGCGAGGCGCGTCTGAAGTTTGTGAAAGTTTTCCCGAATGAGTACAAACGGGCGTTGATCGAGCGCAAGGAGCGCAGGCTCGAAGCTGCCACTGAGACCACTCGCTCGCAAGTGGCTACCAACCAGGAAACCGTGGCGGCCAAGTAAGGCCTCGCTGCAGCAAACTTGTACTCATCACGATAACGGAACCGACAGGACTGATCATGGGAAAAATCACCGGCTTCATGGAATACCAGCGCATCGAGGAGGGCTACAAGCCCGTGTCCGAGCGCCTGAAGAACTACAAGGAATTTGTCATCGGACTGGACGATGCGCAGGCCAACAAGCAGGCCGCGCGCTGCATGGACTGCGGCACGCCCTTTTGCAACAGCGGCTGCCCTGTCAACAACATCATTCCCGACTTCAACGACATGGTGTTTCGCGCCGACTGGAAAAACGCGATTGACACCCTGCACAGCACCAACAACTTTCCGGAGTTCACCGGCCGCATCTGCCCCGCGCCCTGCGAGGCCGCCTGTGTGCTGAATGTCAACAACGACGCGGTCGGCATCAAGTCGATCGAGCATGCCATCATCGACCGTGCCTGGTCCGAAGGTTGGGTCAAGCCCCAGTTGCCCAAGCACAAGACCGGCAAGAAGGTGGCGGTGGTGGGCTCCGGCCCCGCCGGCATGGCCGCGGCGCAGCAACTGGCGCGCGCCGGCCATGACGTCACGCTATTCGAGAAAAACGACCGTATCGGCGGCTTGCTGCGCTACGGCATTCCCGACTTCAAGATGGAGAAAATCCATATTGACCGCCGCGTCGAGCAGATGCAGGCCGAAGGTGTCACTTTCCGCGCCGGTGTGATGATCGGCAGCCTGCCCAAGGACTCCAAAGTCACGAACTGGGCCAAGGAAACGATATCGGCCGAGCAGTTGCAAAAGGACTTTGACGCCATCATCCTGACGGGCGGCGCCGAGCAGTCTCGCGATTTGCCTGTGCCCGGCCGGGATCTGGACGGCGTGCATTTCGCCATGGAGTTCCTGCCGCAGCAAAACAAGATCAATGCGGGTGACAAGGTCAAAGGCCAGATCAGGGCGGACGGCAAACACGTCATCGTGATTGGTGGCGGAGACACCGGGTCCGACTGCGTCGGCACCAGCAACCGCCACGGCGCGGCCAGCGTGACCCAGTTTGAGCTGATGCCCCAGCCCCCCGAAGAGGAAAACCGGCCCATGACCTGGCCGTACTGGCCGATCAAGCTGCGCACCAGTTCCAGCCACGAAGAAGGCTGCGAGCGCGAGTTCGCGATCTCCACGAAGGAGTTGATGGGCGAAAAAGGCAAGGTCACCGGCCTGAAAACCGTTCGCGTCGAATGGAAGGATGGCAAGATGGTCGAAGTGCCGGGGTCGGAGCAGACGCTGAAGGCCGACCTGGTGCTCTTGGCCATGGGCTTTGTCTCGCCGGTCGCTTCGGTCCTGGAGGCTTTTGGCGTCGAGAAAGACAACCGCGGTAACGCCAAAGCGAGCACTGACTTCACGGGTGGTTATGTCACCAACGTGCCCAAAGTGTTTGCGGCCGGCGACATACGGCGCGGTCAAAGCCTGGTCGTGTGGGCGATTCGCGAAGGCCGCCAGGCCGCCCGCGCCGTTGACGAGTTCCTCATGGGATACAGCGACCTGCCACGCTGAGCGCCGCGACGCCTTGCACTCATCACGCATCACCCACGGCTCGTGTTGAGCGCAACGCAGGCTGGCGCTTGTGTTGTGCGCAAGCCACCATATGATGCGCGGGTGATTTTCGAGCAGCCCGATGCGCTGAGGCAGGCGCTGGTGCGGCGTGGTTGTCTGCTATAAGAGAAGTAGCGCGTGAAGCGCTAAATCATTGGGCTGGCGGCCGATTTCCGTATCGATGCTGTGGCTTGCCGTGGCGGGACCACGGTATTCGCTCATTCCCGAGGCCGGCGTGCAGCCTGGGCGCCGCAGATAAGACAGGGCAAAGCCCGTATCATTAGGGCATTCCCTAGCAATGCCGACGCGCTCGTTGGCCCTTTTCTTTCCCATGGCCGACATTTCCGCTTCATCGCTGGTCGAATTCAAGGATGTAACCTTCTCCTATCCGGGCTCTGCCGAGGACCGCGTCATTCTCGACCGGGTCACCCTGTCGGTGCCGCGGGGTAAGGTCACGGCGCTGATGGGGGCGTCGGGCGGTGGCAAGACCACGGTCTTGCGCCTGATTGGCGGGCAGCAAAAGGCCGACCAGGGCGAAGTCCTGTTCGACGGCAAAAACATTTGCAAACTGGTGCAGTCCGAACTGTACGAGGCGAGGCGCCGCATGGGCATGCTGTTCCAGTTTGGTGCGCTGTTCACCGATCTGAGCGTGTTTGACAACGTGGCGTTTCCCTTGCGCGAACACACCGCGCTGAGCGATGCACTGATTCGGGACATTGTTCTGATGAAGCTCAACGCGGTGGGACTGCGCGGCGCGCGCGATCTGATGCCCAGTGAAATTTCAGGCGGCATGGCGCGGCGTGTGGCGCTGGCGCGAGCCATCGTGCTGGACCCCGAGCTCATCATGTACGACGAGCCCTTTGCCGGGCTGGATCCGATTTCGCTGGGAACGGCTGCGAAGCTGATCCGCCAGCTCAACGACACGCTGGGTATTACCAGCATCGTGGTTTCACACGACCTTGAAGAGACTTTTCACATCGCCGACAAGGTCATCATTCTGGCCAATGGCGGCATTGCCGCGCAGGGCACGCCCGACGAGGTACGAAACTCCACCGATCCGCTGGTCCATCAGTTTGTCAACGCGCAAAGTGAAGGCCCCGTGAAATTCCATTACCCCGGGCCGGATGTCGCCACTGATTTTGGCAATCAGGTTGCGGCAGGCCGGAGGGGCAGGTCATGAGTCGCTACAGCCCTGTCCACCTGCTTTCCAGTCTGGGCTTTACCACGCGCAGCCAGCTTGCCGAGCTTGGCCACGCCGCGCACCTGATGTCACGCCTGTTGGCGCTGACGGGGCCGGCGCTGGCCCGTTTCGGCCTGGTGCGTGACCAGATATTCTTCCTCGGTAATTACTCACTGGCCATCATCACGGTGTCAGGTCTTTTTGTGGGTTTTGTGCTGGGCCTGCAGGGCTACTACACGCTGCAGCGTTATGGTTCCTCGGAGGCGCTGGGCCTGCTGGTGGCGCTTAGCCTGGTGCGTGAACTGGGGCCGGTGGTAACTGCCCTGCTGTTTGCCGGCCGTGCCGGCACTTCCCTGACGGCTGAAATTGGCCTCATGAAAGCCGGAGAGCAGCTGTCCGCGATGGAAATGATGGCCGTGGATCCAGTGCGCCGCATTCTGGCGCCCCGGTTCTGGGGTGGCGTGATCGCCATGCCGCTGCTTGCAGCCGTGTTCAGCGCCGTTGGCATCATCGGCGGCTGGGTGGTCGGCGTGGTGATGATCGGTGTCGATGCGGGTTCGTTCTGGAGCCAGATGCAGGCCGGCGTCGATGTCTGGCGCGATGTCGGCAATGGCGTGGTCAAAAGTTTTGTATTTGGTGTAACTGTTACGTTTGTGGCGCTGCACCAGGGGTTTGAAGCGCAGGCGACGCCGGAAGGCGTGTCGCGCGCAACGACCCGTACCGTGGTGGTGGCGTCGCTGGCTGTGCTCGGACTGGACTTTTTGTTAACGGCCTGGATGTTCAGCCTTTAAAGCGCGGCGCGCACCTTCTGACGCCAGCCATGCGAAAATTCAATCCGTTTACGTGCGCCATGCTGCGATTGCGCACAGACAGAAAGGCCGACAGACCTGCAATTGCTGCAGGGGCCGGCCTGGGTCATTGAAAGAAAAAAAGAGATGCAACGCTCAAAAAACGACGTGTGGGTTGGATTGTTTGTCCTGATAGGTGGCGCAGCCATGCTGTTTCTGGCGCTCAAATCTGCCAACCTGCTCACCCTCAGTTTTGACACCTCGTACCGCGTCACAGCCAAGTTTGACAATATCGGCGGCCTGAAACCACGGGCCGCGGTCAAAAGTGCGGGCGTTGTTGTCGGGAGGGTTGAAAATATCACTTTTGACGACAAGTCTTACCAGGCCAGTGTTCGCCTGGCCATGGAAAGCCGCTATGCCTTTCCGAAGGACAGTTCGCTGAAAATCCTGACCAGCGGCTTGCTGGGTGAGCAGTACATCGGCGTGGAGGCCGGTGGGGATGAGAAAAACCTCGCTGCGGGGGATGTGATCAAACAGACCCAGTCGGCCGTGGTGCTTGAAAGTCTGATCAGCCAGTTTTTGTACAGTAAAGCGGCGGACAGCAGTTCTGGATCAGGGGCTGCGCCGTCATCAGGGACCCCAGAAAAAAAATGATGATACGAACGACATCAACGACACGAATCACGATGAAATGGCCCCGGTGGTGGGCTGTAGCTGCCATGACGCTGGCGCTGCAGGGTTGCGCAACCGGCCCGAATGCCAACCCGGCCGATCCGCTGGAGCCGTTCAACCGGGTGATGTTCAACTTCAATGACGGTGTCGACCGCGCCCTCGTCAAGCCGGTAGCGACAGCCTACCGGGACGTCACACCTGCGCCCATCCGCACCGCCGTCAACAGTTTTTTCGGCAATATCTCGGATGTCTGGTCGCTGTTCAACAATGTGCTGCAGGCCAAGCCTGAAGAGGCCTCTGACAGCCTTTTTCGGGTCACGGTCAATACCTTGTGGGGCTTGGGCGGCATTTTCGACGTTGCCAGCGACCTGGGAATTCCCAAGCACAGCGAGGATTTCGGCCAGACCATGGGCTATTGGGGTGTAGCCTCCGGTCCCTATGTGGTGCTGCCTCTGCTGGGGCCCTCCACCGTGCGTGATTCCGTGGGCTCGCTTGTGGATGTTCAGGGGGATCTGGTGAGCGGGATGAACGACGTTTCGGTTCGCAACTCCCTGATCGCCTTGCGTGCTGTGGACCTGCGGGCCAACCTGCTGGGCGCGGGCACCCTGCTGGAAGAGGCTGCGCTTGACAAATACAGTTTTTCCCGTGATATCTATCTACAGCGCCGTCGCAACCTGATTCGCGGTGCGGCAGCCGAGAAAGAAGAGCGCTACGACCTGCCGGAGGCTCCCGCGGATCAAGCATCCACCGCATCCGCTCCGGCGCCTGCCAATTAAAGAGCCAAAGAAAAGAGCCAAAGAGCCCATGTAAACAAGATTTACAAGACTGCTGTACAACTTCATCTTTAGCCCCGAACAAACACGGAAAATAGCTACTGAATCACTGTTTGGCAGAAGTGGCTATGCATGAATTGCCGTGCAGGTCGCTGTCAGGCACTGTTTCTCTATCGAAGGAAAACCATGAACCGTAGAACCCTTGGCCAACTCTTGACCGCCACACTCAGTCTGGCCTTGCTGGCGCCTGCCTCATTTGTTCGCGCTGCCGACGAAGCCCCTGATGCGTTGATCAAGCGCGTCTCGACAGATGTGCTGGACAGCATCAAGGCTGACAAGTCCGTGCAGGCCGGCGATATGAGCAAGGTGATCTCGCTGGTTGACAGCAAGATCATGCCCAATGTGAACTTCACGCGCATGACGGCCTCCGCTGTTGGACGCAACTGGCGCCAGGCCACCCCGGAGCAGAAAAGCCGTCTGCAGGAAGAGTTCAAGACCTTGCTGATCCGCACATACTCCGGCGCATTGACACAAGTCAGGGATCAGTCGCTCAGCGTCAAGCCCTTGCGCGCAGAACCGGCTGATACTGAGGTGGTCGTGCGCACGGAAGTGCTTGGACGCGGCGACCCGATTCAACTGGACTACCGCATGGAGAAAACCGCTACTGGCTGGAAAATCTATGACCTCAATGTGCTGGGCGTGTGGCTGGTGGAAACCTATCGCACCCAGTTCGCCCAGGAAATCAGCGCCAAGGGTGTGGATGGCCTGATCGCGTCGCTGGCGCAGCGCAACAAGTCCAACGCGAGCGAAAAGAAATCCTGAACGCGTCATCTGCCATGCTGACCCTGCCTTCTGTCCTGACGCATGCGGTAGCGGCCGGATTCACGGGCGGGCTGAAGCAGGCCGTCCTGTCCCAGCCGGCGGAAGTGGTGGCCGACGCCAGTGCGCTGCAGGAGTTTGACTCTTCGGCGCTGGCGGTTTTGCTGGCGTGCCGGCGCGAGGCCCTGGCGGTGGGCAAGGCGTTCGCGGTGCGCGGTGCGCCGGCGCGCCTGGGACAGCTGGCCCGGCTTTATGGGGTAGCCGACCTGATTCCTGCCGCAGCCTGAGGCCGGCTTTCCAGCTTTCTGCAGGCGCCTCATGCGCTGCGCAGGGCCTTCCAGCGGTCGGGCGTAAGAAAAAAGCGTCAGCCCTTAAAATGGCGGGCTCATGCCAGCTATTTCATTCCAGTCAGTCTCCAAAACCTACTCATCCGCGCGAAATCAGACCGGTCCTGTGGTCCGGGCGCTTGACGACGTAAGCTTTGACATCCGGCAAGGTGAGTTTTTCGGCTTGCTGGGCCCTAACGGTGCTGGAAAAACCACTCTCATCAGTATTCTGGCTGGCCTCTCGCGGGCCAGCGGCGGCACTGTCAAGGTGCACGGCTGCGATGTCGTGACCGATTACGCCAATGCGCGGCGCAAACTCGGCGTAGTGCCCCAGGAGCTGGTGTTTGACCCCTTTTTCACGGTGCGCGAAGCGTTGCGCATTCAGTCGGGCTATTTCGGCATCAAGCATAACGATGCCTGGATTGACGAGTTGCTGGCCAGTCTAGGGCTGGCCGACAAGGCCGATGCCAACATGCGCCAGCTGTCAGGCGGCATGAAGCGCCGTGTGCTGGTGGCGCAGGCGCTGGTCCACAAACCGCCGGTGATTGTGCTGGACGAGCCCACTGCCGGGGTTGATGTGGAACTGCGCCAGACCCTCTGGCAGTTCATCGCCAAACTCAACAGGCAGGGCAGCACCGTGTTGCTGACCACGCACTACCTCGAAGAGGCAGAGGCTCTGTGCAGCCGCATCGCCATGCTCAAGCAGGGGCGGGTGGTGGCGCTGGCGCCCACCTCGGAGCTGCTGGAGGCGGCTTCGTCGAATGTCCTGCGCTTCAAGATTGACAGCGAGTTGCCTCCGCAACTGGCGCGCCAGGCCAGAATCACCGGCCGTATCGTGCAGTTTCCAGCCAACAGTGCCTATGAGATCGAACAATACCTGGCGGCCATTCGCGAGGCCGGGCTGGTGGCCAAAGATGTGGAAATCCGCAAGGCCGACCTGGAAGATGTGTTTCTCGACGTGATGGCGGAAAAAGTCGTGGAAGAGCCTGTCGAACTGAACCTGACGGGAGTCGCAACATGAACATGAGAGGCGCATTGCGCGAAGCGAAAAGCATGGGGGCCAAGACTATTCCAGCAGGGGCCGCGGAACCGGCTTTGCCGGGCCGCAGGCGCAGCGCCCCCTCGGGGGGCAGCGCAGTACGCGAAGCGACAAGCGTGGGGGCCACAATATGACCGGCTGGCAGACTCTTTTGTACAAGGAAGTCCTGCGCTTCTGGAAGGTCGGCTTCCAGACTGTGGGTGCGCCTGTCCTGACCGCCGTGCTCTACATGCTGATTTTTGGGCATGTGTTGCAGGACCAGGTGAAGGTGTACGACCAGGTGAGTTACACCGCGTTCTTGGTGCCAGGCCTGGTGATGATGAGCGTGCTGCAAAACGCATTCGCCAACAGCTCGTCGTCGCTGATCCAGAGCAAGATCATGGGCAGCCTGGTGTTTGTGCTGCTCACGCCGCTGTCGCACTGGCACTGGTTTTTTGCCTATGTAGGCTCCTCGATTGCACGCGGCCTGCTGGTCGGCGCCGGCGTGTTTGCCGTCACCGTGCTTTTTGGCCAGCCCGGCTTTGTGGCGCCATGGTGGATTGTGCTGTTTTCGGTGCTGGGCGCCGCCATGCTGGGTGCCTTGGGCGTGATCGCGGGGCTATGGTCTGAAAAATTCGATCAGATGGCGGCTTTCCAGAATTTCGTCATCATGCCCATGACTTTCCTGAGCGGTGTGTTTTACTCGATTCATTCACTGCCGCCGTTCTGGCAAAAGGTCAGCCACCTGAACCCATTTTTCTACATGATTGACGGTTTTCGCTACGGATTTTTCGGAGTCAGCGATGTGTCGCCCTGGCTGAGCCTGGGGATCGTGCTGACCGCGTTGCTGATCGTCAGCGCGGTGGCGGTCAACATGCTGCGCACTGGTTACAAAATCAGGCATTAGAAATATGGCCCCCACGCTTTTCACTTCGTGTAATGCGCTGCCCCCCCGAGGGGGCCGCTGCGCCTGCGGCCTGGCGAAGCCAGTTCCGCGGCCCCTGCTTGCGAAGACACTCGTCTCATGCCCCATTAGGTAACCTATGACCAGCGAAGAACTCCAAACCATCATTGCCGCAGGCCTGCCCTGTGAGCACATCGAGCTCTCCGGCGACGGCCGGCACTGGTATGCCACCGTTGTTTCCAGTGCGTTCGAGGGCCAGCGCCTGATCCAGCGTCACCAGCGCGTGTATGCCACGCTGGGCGGGCGGCTGCAGACCGATGAGGTGCATGCGCTGTCCATGAAAACCTATACGCCCGCGGAATGGGCCGCCAACAACGCCAACCAGGCAGCAGATTAAAGACGCATGGACAAACTACTCATCAAGGGCGGCAAATCACTCGCCGGCACCGTCGAAATTTCCGGTGCCAAAAATGCCGCTCTCCCGGAACTGTGCGCGGCACTGCTCACGGCAGATGCCGTGACGCTGGAGAATGTGCCGCGCCTGCAGGACGTGGCCACCATGCTCAAGCTGATCCGCAATATGGGCGTGGAAGCCGAACGCAGCACGCATGTGCCGGGAACCGTCACCCTCCATGCCGGCGGCTTGAGCTCGCCTGAAGCGCCCTATGAACTGGTGAAGACCATGCGCGCCTCCGTGCTGGCTCTGGGCCCGTTGTTGGCGCGCTTTGGCGAGGCCACGGTGTCGCTGCCGGGCGGCTGCGCTATTGGCTCCCGGCCGGTGGACCAGCACATCAAGGGCCTGCAGGCTATGGGCGCCGAGATCGTGGTCGAGCACGGCTACATGATTGCCAAACTTCCTGCGGGTCAAAAGCGCCTCAAGGGTGTCAGCATCACCACCGACATGGTGACCGTTACCGGCACCGAGAACTTTTTGATGGCAGCCAGCCTGGCCGAGGGCGAAACCATTCTTGAAAACGCGGCGCAGGAGCCTGAAATCGGCGATCTGGCCGACATGCTGATCAAGATGGGCGCGAAGATCGAAGGCCACGGCAGCCGCCGCATCCGCATCCAGGGCGTGGAGCGCCTGCATGGCTGTACCCACCAGGTGGTGGCCGACCGCATTGAAACTGGCACCTTTTTGTGTGCGGTGGCCGCTGCGGGCGGTGATGTGGTGCTCCGGCATGGCCGGGCCGACCACCTCGATGCGGTCATCGACAAGCTGCGTGAGGCAGGCGCGACCATCACTGCCGGCGAGGGATTCATCCGCATCCAGGCGCAGGGCCGCATGAAGGCCCAATCCTTTCGCACGACCGAATACCCAGGGTTTCCGACCGACATGCAGGCCCAGTTCATGGCACTCAATGCCATTGCACAGGGCAGCAGCACGGTCACCGAGACGATTTTCGAAAACCGCTTCATGCACGTCAACGAGATGGTGCGCCTGGGTGCGAAGATCCAGATCGAAGGCAAGGTAGCTGTCATGGAAGGCGTTGAAAAACTTTCCGGCGCCACCGTCATGGCCACCGATCTGCGGGCTTCCGCCAGCCTGGTGATCGCCGGCCTGGTAGCCGAAGGTGAAACCCTGGTGGACCGCATTTACCACCTGGACCGCGGCTACGACCAGATGGAGGCCAAATTGCGCGGCATAGGCGCAGACATAGAACGGGTAAAGTCGTGAGCCCCCACGCTCCCCACTTCGTGTGGTTCGCTGCCCCCCGAGGGGGCCGCCCGCCTGCAGTCCGGCAAAGCCGGCCCTGCGGCTTGAACTTGCTACTGCAGGGCTTGCCACGGCCCCTAATTCTTTGAAAGCATCATCGTGATCACGCTCGCTCTTTCCAAAGGCCGCATTTTTGATGACATCCTGCCGCTGCTTCTCACGGCTGGTGTGCAGGTGCTGGACGATCCCGAAAAATCACGCAAGCTGATTTTGCGGACCAACCAGCCCGATCTGCGCGTGGTGCTGGTGCGCGCCACCGATGTGCCTACTTACGTTCAGTACGGCGGCGCGGACCTCGGTGTCGTCGGCAAGGACACCCTGCTGGAGTCCGGCAGCCAGGGCCTGTACCAGCCGCTGGACCTGCAAATTGCCAAATGCCGCATCAGCGTGGCCGTACGCGAAGGCTTTGACTATGCCGCTGCCGTGAAGCAGGGCTCGCGCCTGAAGGTGGCGACCAAGTATGTGGCCATTGCCCGCGACTTCTTCGCCTCCAAGGGCGTGCACGTGGATTTGATCAAGCTCTATGGCAGCATGGAGCTGGCGCCGCTCACCGGCCTGGCCGACGCCATCGTCGACCTGGTTTCAACCGGCAGCACGCTCAAAGCCAACCACCTGATCGAGGTCGAGCGCATCATGGACATCAGCTCGCATCTGGTGGTCAACCAGACCGCCCTCAAACTGAAGCAGGCGCCCATCCGCAAGCTGATTGACGCCCTTTCCTCGGCCACCACGCAATAGTCTGCAAAAAATGCTATGAATTTAGTAGCTAATCCCGTACGTCTCTCGACCGCTTCCAGCACTTTTGATGCTGAATTCAAGGCCCGCCTGCACTGGTCTGCCGAGGCCGATGCGGCCATAGAGCAGCGGGTGGCCGACATTCTTCTGGACGTGCAGCGGCGCGGTGATTCCGCGGTGCTTGAATACACCGCGCGGTTTGACGGCCTGAATGTTGCGGCCATGAGCGCGCTGGAGCTTAGCCAGGCCGAGCTGAAGGCCGCGTTTGATGCGATTCCCGTTGCCCAGCGCGATGCCCTGCAGGCTGCTGCCCGCCGGGTGCGCAGCTACCACGAGGCTCAGAAAAAGGCCAATGGCGAAGGCTGGAGCTACCGTGACGAGGACGGCACCTTGCTCGGCCAGAAGGTCACTCCGCTGGACCGCGTCGGCATCTATGTGCCCGGCGGCAAGGCGGCTTACCCCTCATCGGTATTGATGAACGCCATTCCCGCCCACGTGGCCGGCGTTGGCGAAATCATCATGGTCGTGCCCACCCCCAAGGGCGAGAAGAACCCGCTGGTGCTGGCGGCCGCCTATGTGGCCGGTGTGACGCGCGCCTTCACCATTGGCGGCGCGCAAGCCGTGGCTGCGCTGGCCTACGGTACGTCCACCATTCCCGCGGTCGACAAGATCACCGGCCCCGGCAATGCCTACGTGGCCGCAGCCAAACGCCGCGTCTTTGGCACGGTGGGCATCGACATGATTGCCGGCCCTTCCGAAATTCTGGTGCTGGCCGACGGCAGCACTCCCGCCGACTGGGTGGCCATGGATTTGTTCAGTCAGGCCGAGCACGATGAACTGGCGCAGAGCATTTTGCTGTGTCCGAATGCGGCCTACATCGACAAGGTGCACGAAGCCCTCAACCGCCTGCTGCCTGCCATGCCGCGCGCCGAGATCATTGCCAAATCGCTCAACGGCCGGGGTGTGCTGATCCATACGCGCAGCATGGAAGAGGCCTGCGCCATCAGCAACCGCATTGCGCCCGAGCACCTGGAAGTCTCCAGCAGCCAGCCGCATGAATGGGAGCCGTTGCTCAAGCACGCCGGCGCCATCTTCCTGGGGGCCTACACCAGCGAGTCGCTGGGCGACTACTGCGCCGGCCCCAACCACGTACTGCCTACCAGCGGAACGGCGCGCTTTTCCAGTCCACTGGGTGTCTACGACTTCCAGAAACGCTCCAGCCTGATCGAGGTGAGCGAGCAGGGCGCCCAGACACTGGGCAGAATTGCCGCTGAACTGGCCTATGGCGAAGGCCTACAGGCGCATGCCCGCGCCGCCGAGTTTCGCCTGCACACCGTACCCGAGATGAAAGTGAATAAATGACCGCGCTGGACCCGAAGTTCAAACAGTTGATTCGCCAGGACGTGCAGTCCATGCATGCCTATGCCATTCAGGACTCCGTGGGCATGGTCAAGCTCGACGCGATGGAAAACCCGCATCGGCTGCCGGCCGCGCTGCAGGCCCATCTCGGGCAGCGGCTGGGCGCGCTGGCGCTGAACCGCTACCCCGACGGCCGCGTCAACGACCTGCGCCAGGCCCTGGCAGACTATGCCCGGATGCCTGAGGGCTTTGACATCATGCTGGGCAACGGTTCGGACGAGCTGATTTCGCTGCTCGCCATGGCCTGCGACGTGGAAGGCGGTTCCATTCTGGCGCCGCTGCCGGGCTTTGTGATGTACGGCATGAGTGCACAGCTGCAGGGCCTCAAATTCATTGGAGTGCCGCTCACGGCTGACTTTGAGCTCGACGAAGCCGCCATGCTGGCCGCCATCGCCGAGCACCGGCCGTCCATCATTTACCTTGCCTACCCGAACAACCCCACCGCCAACCTGTGGGACGATGCCGTCATTGAGAAAATCATCACCGCAGCGCCCGGTTTGGTGGTGATGGACGAGGCCTACCAGCCGTTTTCCAGCAAAAGCTATATCGACCGCATTGCCAGGCACGGCCATGTGCTGCTGATGCGCACCCTCAGCAAGTTTGGCCTGGCCGGTGTGCGCATCGGCTACATGATGGGCCCGAAGGCCCTGATTGCCGAAATCGACAAGGTGCGCCCGCCCTACAACATCAGTGTGCTCAATTACGAGTGCGCGCTGTTTGCGCTGGAGCACCGGGACGTGTTCGCCGAGCAGGCCGCGGCCGTCGTCGCGCAGCGCACCAGGCTGCTGGACGCGCTGGCGGCCATGAAGGGCGTCAAGGCCTGGAAAAGTGACGCCAACATGATCCTGGTGCGGGTCCCCGATGCAGCCAAAACCTTTGAAGGCATGAAGTCGCGCCATGTGCTGGTCAAGAACGTTTCTAAAATGCATCCATTGCTGGCCAATTGTTTGCGCCTGACCGTCGGCACCGCGGATGAGAATTCGCAAATGCTGGCGGCGCTTGAAAAATCCTTATGACCACCCCTCCCACTGCTCCGACCCCGGCCCCGCGCAAGGCGGAAGTCTCGCGCAACACCGCCGAAACCCAGATCACCGTCAAGCTCAACCTCGACGGCACGGGTCAGTCCAGCCTGTCGACGGGCATCGGCTTTTTCGACCACATGCTGGACCAGATCGCCCGGCACGGGCTGATTGACCTGGACATTCAGGCCAAGGGCGACCTGCACATCGACGGTCACCACACGGTGGAAGACGTCGGCATCACCTTCGGACAGGCCGTGGCCCAGGCCGTCGGGGACAAGAAGGGCCTGCGCCGCTATGGCCACGCCTATGTGCCGCTGGACGAGGCGCTGTCGCGCGTGGTGATCGATTTCTCGGGCCGCCCGGGCCTGGAGATGCATGTGCCCTTCAAGAGCGGCATGATAGGTACCTTCGACAGCCAGCTTGCCTACGAGTTTTTCCAGGGGTTTGCCAACCATGCGTTTGTGACGCTGCACATTGACAACCTGCGCGGCGACAACGCCCACCATCAGGCTGAAACCGTGTTCAAGGCGTTCGCTCGGGCGCTGCGCATGGCGCTGGAAATCGACCCGCGTGCGGCGGGCGTGATTCCGTCGACCAAGGGCTCGCTCTAGCCGCTGGTGCACCATGGAATCGCATTTACCCTGTGTTTGGCCTGCTGACCAGGTAGAATGGGCGTTGGCAGCTCCTGAATTCGTAGCAACTATCGATGAATGTCTAATGTGAAAAGAGTGGCGGTCGTCGACTACGGCTCGGGCAACCTGCGTTCGGTGTCGCAAGCCGTCCAGCATGTGTCCCAAGATAGCGGCTATGAGGTAGTGGTCACCTCGCGTGCGCAGGATGTGCTGGACGCCGAGCGTGTGGTGCTGCCCGGTCAGGGGGCCATGCCTGACTGCATGCGGGCCCTGGCTGAGTCCGGCCTGAAGGACGCGGTATTGCACGCCGCCGCGCACAAGCCCCTGTTCGGCGTGTGCGTGGGCATGCAGATGCTGCTTGACCGCAGTCACGAGGGGGTCGCAGGCGTTGCAACGCCCGGCTTGGGCCTGATTCCCGGCGAGGTCGTCAAGTTCGATCTGGCCGGGCAGATCCAGCCCGATGGCAGTCGCTACAAGGTGCCGCAAATGGGCTGGAACCAGGTGTGGCGGCCTGCCTCTACCCAGCACCCGATCTGGGCTGGCGTGCCGGACGGTGCCTATTTTTACTTCGTGCACAGCTTTTATGCCCGTCCGTCGGATGCGCGCCACATCGCCGGAGAGGCGGACTATGGTGGGCGCTTTACCGCGGCAATTGCACGCGATAATATTTTCGCCACCCAGTTCCACCCCGAGAAAAGCGCCGACCACGGACTGGCCCTGTACCGCAATTTCCTGCACTGGAAGCCCTGAGGGTTGCCGGGCGGCACGGCGACGCATCGTAATTTCCAGCTCTTTGTTAACCCCGTCACCTGTTCTCCTCTTACTGCAACATGCTACTTATTCCCGCGATTGACCTGAAAGATGGTCACTGCGTTCGCCTCAAACAGGGCGACATGGATCAATCCACCATCTTCAGCGAAGACCCGGCGGCCATGGCGCGCAGTTGGGTCGACAAGGGCGCACGCCGCCTGCACCTGGTGGACCTGAATGGTGCCTTTGCCGGCAAGCCCAAAAACGAGGCCGCCATCAAGAAAATCCTGACCGAAGTGGGCAGCGAGATCGATGTGCAGCTTGGCGGAGGCATTCGCGATCTCGACACCATCGAGCGCTATCTGGACGCCGGCCTGCGCTACGTGATCATCGGAACGGCCGCGGTCAAGAACCCCGGTTTCCTGCAGGATGCCTGCACCGCCTTTGGCGGTCACATCATCGTCGGCCTGGATGCCAAGGACGGCAAGGTCGCCACCGACGGCTGGAGCAAGCTTACCGGCCATGAAGTGATCGACCTGGGCAAGAAATTCCAGGACTACGGCGTCGAGTCCATCATCTACACCGACATCGGCCGCGACGGCATGCTCAGCGGCATCAACATTGAAGCGACCGTCAGGCTCGCGCAGGCGCTGACGATTCCGGTGATCGCCTCCGGCGGGTTGTCGAACATGGCCGACATTGAAGCGCTGTGCGACGTGGAAGAAGAAGGCGTTGAGGGCGTGATCTGCGGCCGCTCGATTTACAGCGGCGACCTGGATTTTGCGGCAGCGCAGGCGAGAGCTGATGAGTTGAACGGATGAAAACTCTCTCCATGGGCGGCGGGTTTTGCCGTCGAGCTGCGGTGGACGCCCGTGGCGGCTCTGCATGCCAGCAGGGGCCGCGGAACCGGCTTCGCCGGGCCGCAGGCGCAGCGGTCCCTTTCTCAGTGCAAGGGGCAGGGAACTGCCGCAGGTTCGCAGTGGGCAACCGTGGGGGCATGACCGCAGCCGCTACAAATGGCGCTGCTGCATGCCAGCGGGGGCCGCGGAACCGGCTTCGCCGGGCCGCAGGCGCAGCGGCCCCCTCGGGGGGCAGGGCGCCACACGCAGTGGGCAACCGTGGGGGCACATGTTAGCCAAACGAATCATTCCCTGTCTTGACGTCACCGGCGGCCGCGTGGTCAAGGGCGTCAACTTTGTCGAGCTGCGCGATGCCGGCGACCCGGTGGAAATTGCTGCGCGCTACAACGAACAGGGCGCGGATGAGCTCACCTTCCTGGATATCACTGCCACCAGCGATGGGCGCGACCTGATCCTGCACATCATCGAGGCCGTGGCCTCGCAGGTGTTCATTCCGCTCACCGTGGGTGGCGGCGTGCGCACGGTGGAAGACGTGCGGCGTCTGCTCAATGCCGGGGCCGACAAGACCAGCTTCAATTCGGCCGCTCTGGCCAACCCGCAGGTGATTGAAGACGCCTCGGCCAAATATGGCGCGCAGTGCATCGTGGTGGCCATTGACGCCAAGCGGCGCAGCGAAGAAGACGCCAAAACCCGTGGCCCCGGCTGGGACGTCTACAGCCACGGCGGGCGCAAGAACACCGGGCTCGACGCCGTGGCCTGGGCCACCGAGATGGCGCGACGCGGCGCCGGCGAAATTCTGCTGACCAGCATGGACCGTGACGGCACCAAGTCGGGGTTTGACCTGGCCCTGACCCGCGCGGTCAGCGACGCCGTGACCGTACCGGTGATTGCCTCGGGCGGCGTGGGTAATCTGGACCATCTGGCCGATGGCGTCCAGTTGGGGGGCGCTGACGCGGTGCTGGCGGCCAGCATTTTCCACTATGGCGAATACACGGTGCAGCAGGCCAAGCAGCACATGGCCAGGCGCGGTATTCCAGTACGCCTCTGAGTCAGGTTGCCGGAACTTTCCGGCCATCCGCCCGTCTTCCCGAATCAGGGACAATACGAGTCATGAATTGGTTAGACGAAGTCAGCTGGGATGAAAAAGGCCTGATCCCGGTCATCGCGCAGGAAGTCTCCAGTGGCGATGTGCTCATGTTTGCCTGGATGAACCGCGAGGCCCTGCAAAAGACCGCCGAGCTGGGGCAGGCGGTGTACTTCAGTCGCTCGCGGGGGCGCCTGTGGCACAAGGGCGAAGAGTCCGGTCACCTGCAGACCGTGCACGAGATCCGCCTGGACTGCGACAACGACGTGATTTTGCTCAAGGTCACGCAACTCGGCCACGACCCCGGCATTGCCTGCCACACCGGCCGCCACAGCTGCTTTTTCCATCTCTACAGAGACGGCCAGTGGGTCGTGACCGAGCCGGTCTTGAAAGATCCCGGCAGTATCTACAAATAACAAATAGTCTTACCCCCACCACGCATGTCCTCCAACGACTCCCTCCGGCGCCTGGCGCAAATCATTGAAAGCCGCAAACCGGTTAATGGCGGCGACCCTGGCACCAGCTACGTGGCGCGCCTGCTGCACCGGGGCCCCGACGCCTTCCTGAAGAAAATTGGTGAAGAAGCCACCGAGACTGTGATGGCCGCCAAGGATTTGGAGCATGGCGGCGCGACGCCGGAGTTGCAGGCGAGGTTGGTCGGCGAGGTGGCCGACCTGTGGTTTCACAGCATGATCGCGCTGGCCCATTACGGCCTGCAGCCTGCCGACGTGATCGCCGAACTGGAACGCCGCGAGGGCACCAGCGGCATCGAGGAAAAAGCGCTGCGCAAGGCGCAAAATCGTGATGCGGCTGAAAAAAGCTGATTTTCTCCGGCATTTCCCGCTACCTTCCCCTGCTGAGTGGAGCCCCGACTTTGGAAACTGATCTGGCTGAATTTGAAATCAAGAGCAGCGGCGACCGCCTCTTCATGCACGTGCTGTATGGCCTGCACACCCTGGCCTGGTTCAGCGGCGGCGTGTTTGCCGTCATCGCGCTCATCGCCAACTACATCCGGCGATCCGACGAGACCGATCCGCTCTATGTCGATCATCACAACTACATGATCCGCACGTTCTGGTGGACGCTGCTGTGGCTGGTGCTGCTGTCTCCCTTGTGGCTGCTGCTGTTTCTGCCCGGTGCGATTGCTTACGGCATAGTCTGGCTCTGGTACCTGTACCGCTGCATCAAGGGCTGGATGCGCTTTAACAGCCAGCGGCCCTCCTGATTCCGGCCGCCGCGCCCTCCCAAAAACTCCCCCGCCCCTCACCCATCGCATGAGCCACTCTGACAACTGCATTTTTTGCAAAATTGCCGCTGGCGCCATTCCCAGCCGCAAGGTGTATGAAGACGACGAACTGTTCGCCTTTCATGACATCCACCCCTGGGCGCCGGTGCACTTCCTCATCATCCCCAAGGCGCATATCCCGTCCATGGCGCAGGTGGGGCCTGAGCATGAGGGGGTGCTGGGACGCATGATGGTGCTGGCGCCGCGGCTGGCACTGGAACTGGGCTGCAACCCCTATCCTGCGGGTGGGTACCGCATTTTGACCAATACTGGCGCTGAAGGGGGCCAGGAAGTGCATCACCTGCATTTCCATGTGATCGGCGGGCCCCGGCCGTGGCTCAAGGGGTAGCAAAAAGTAAACAGAAAGATACCGGCGGGAAAGCAGGCGGAAAAAGCAGGTGGAAACGGCGGGTGGCCGGGCAAGTCAGGCCAGACGCGGTCTGGAACCTCGTGGGGGATACGGTCTCTAACCCGCCGGTCAATGTGTGTAATAGGTACCCGGGCAGGTGGGGCCTTTAGAATGACTACAGTTGTTTGCAAACCGGCCTGCAACCCGGCTGACACGGCAAACCCTGCAATTACAGTTTAGGAGCGAGCTATGGGTTCATTTTCCATTTGGCACTGGTTGATCGTGCTGTTGATCGTGGTCATGGTGTTTGGCACCAAAAAACTTAAAAACATTGGTAGCGACCTCGGTGGCGCCGTCAAGGGTTTCAAGGATGGCATGAAAGAAGGCGGGCAGACCCCCGCTACGGAGGACAAACCGGCGGCCCCGGCTGGTCAGGTTACCAACGCCCAGGCGTCCGATAAAACCACGATTGACGTGGAAGCCCGGCAAAAGTCCTGAAGAATGTTGACCCCCTTGCTTGTCGCTTCGCCTGCTGCGCAGCCCGCCGGGGCGGCTGTTTCCCTGCGCGGCCCCGCGGCAAGACTGGCCTTGTCGTTTGACGCCGAATGATTGATCTCGGCGTTTCCAAAATTGCGTTGATCGGTGCGGTGGCGCTGATTGTGATCGGCCCCGAAAAGCTGCCGCGCGTGGCGCGCACGGTGGGTACGCTGCTGGGCAAGGCGCAGCGCTACGTGGCCGACGTCAAGCAGGAGGTCAACCGGTCCATGGAGCTCGACGAGCTCAAGAAAATGAAGGACACGGTGGAGGGCGCGGCCCGCGACGTCGAGAACTCGATCCAGACCAACGCCAGTGATTTTGAAAAGTCATGGTCTGAAGCTACGGGCACGGCCGCGTCAACCGCTACCGACGAGTTGCCCGGCATGGTGGTCTTTCCCGAATACAAGCACCCGAAAAAGAACTGGCGGCTGAAAACCGGCGCTACTCCGCAGTGGTACAAGGCTCGTTCCGGCGTGCGGACCAAGGCGCAGTCGGGCGCCGCCCGCGTGGCGCGTTTTCGCCCGCAGTCCGGGCGCGCCTCCTCTTTTTGATCGTTCCGGTCTTTTTCTCTTTCCGCGCATTGCGGCGCCCTCCATCCAGCGCAAACTCCCTTCATGAGCGATCACAACACTGATAAACCCGACAAACCCGACAAACCCGACGAGCTTGCAGGGACTGAACAGCCTTTTGTTCAGCACCTCATGGAGTTGCGCGACCGGATGATCAAGGCGGTGATTGCGATCGGCATCGCCGCTGCCATCCTGGCGCTGTTTCCGGGGCCCGGTGCGTTGTATGACATATTGGCCGCGCCGCTGGTGGCCACGCTGCCCAAGGGGGCCACGCTGATTGCCACCAACGTCATTTCGCCGTTTGTGGTGCCCATCAAGATACTGTTCATGGCCGCGTTCATGATTGCGCTGCCGGTGGTGCTCTACCAGGTGTGGGCATTTGTCGCGCCTGGCCTGTATTCGCACGAGAAAAAGCTGGTCATGCCGCTGGTGATCTCCAGCACTCTGCTGTTTTTCGTGGGCGTGGCGTTTTGCTACTACTTTGTCTTTGGCCAGGTCTTTCGCTTCATCCAGAGCTTTGCACCCAAGTCAATCACCGCTGCACCTGACATCGAGGAATACCTCAATTTCGTGCTGGGCATGTTCCTGGCCTTTGGCCTGGCGTTCGAGGTGCCCATCGCCGTGATCCTGCTGGTGCGCATGGGCGTGCTGAGTGTGGCCCAGCTGCGCGAGTACCGCGGCTATTTCTGGGTGATCGCCGCCATTGGCACGGCGCTGGTCACGCCGCCTGATGCAGGCTCGATGATCATGCTGCTGATGGTGGTGGGTGGGCTCTATGAAATTGGCATCGTGGCCGCGCAGGTGTTTGTCAAGCACACCAAGGCCCCCGATGCCGACAGCGAAACGGAAGTTGCCAAGCTTTGAGGCTGCGCACCGGACCGGTGGCGAGCAATAGCGGCCATCGCCCATCGCCCGGCGCCATCCCCGAGAGGCCGTTTTCCGCTGTAAGTCAGTCGTAAATTTTTCGGCCTGCCCGGCTGAGCGCTCAGCGCTGCACCTTGGGACGCTGGCGCTTGCCCGGCGTGACGGCAATGTCGCTCTGGCGATCCCGGCGCAGCACGGTCAGGGGCGCCGGCGTGCCAGGTTTCAGGGCCGCGACGGCGGTCAGCAGCTGGCTCACATTGCTCACGGACTTGCCATTGACTGCGGTGATCACGTCACCGGGCTGGATGCCGGCCTGCGCGGCCGGGCCGTTCTGCAGCACGCCCGTGATGATCACGCCACCGTTTTTCAGGGCTGCGGGCTTGATGTTGAAGGTTTCGGCCAATTCGGCATTGAGTTCCTGCGGCTCCACGCCGATCCAGCCGCGCGTGACCTGGCCATCTTTCACGATGCTCTCCAGCACCTGTTTGGCGGTTGACACCGGTATGGCAAAGCCGATGCCCATGGAGCCGCCCGAGCGCGAGTAAATCGCGGTGTTGATGCCCATCAGGTGGCCGTTCACGTCAACCAGCGCCCCGCCTGAATTGCCGGGGTTGATGGCCGCATCGGTCTGGATGAAGTTTTCGAAGGTGTTGATGCCGAGCTGGTTGCGTCCGAGGGCGCTCACAATGCCGCCGGTCACGGTCTGGCCGACGCCGAAAGGGTTGCCAATGGCCAGCACCGGATCGCCCACCTGCAGCGCGTCGGAGTTGCCCAGCACGATGACGGGCAGCTTGTCCAGGTCGATCTTGAGAATGGCCAGGTCGGTGTCGGGATCGGTGCCTATCACCTGGGCCCTGGCCTTGCGCGTATCGTTGAGGATGACCTCGATCTCGTCGGCGCCTTCGACCACGTGGTTGTTGGTCAGGATGTAGCCGGTGGCACTGATGATGACGCCGCTACCCAGGCCGCCCTGCGGCTCGGTGCGGCCCTGATCGCCGAAGAAAAACTTGAACCATGGATCGTCGGCATGCGGGTTTTTGACGGCGGCCTTGCTGGTGTTGATGCTGACCACCGCTGCCGAGGCGATTTTGGCGGCCGTGCTGAAGCTGCCAGCGGGCCCGGTTCCGCGCGGCGCCATGCTGGCTGGCGCTTCGATGACGGATACCCCGCTGACGGAGCTACCCAGCCACTGCGGCTTGAGCGTTGCCACGACAAAGTAGGCGGCCAGCAGAACAGTGACGGTCTGGGAAAACAGGAGCCAGGTGCGCTTCATGGGCAAAAGGGTGGGTAGAAGGTGAGGGATAGGAGGTGGTCTGCAGGGGGTGCCAAAGCCGGACGCATTGCGGACGGCCGGTCAAGCACCTGCTCATGGGCCACCATGGGTCATATTGTCCCTCAAGCCGGCATTTCCAGGGGCTGCGCCCGGGCCCTTTTTGGCGTGGAACGGCCCGCGCGGGTTCTCCAGTGTGGTCCGGACGGATACCGGTCCGCGCGGTAGCTGAGACAATCAGCTTATGAGCACCAACCGACAGGATGTGCTGCAGGCGTTTGATGCGCTGCTGCAGCCCGCGCGCTTCAAGGATTACGGCCCCAATGGCCTGCAGGTGGAGGGGCGGGCGCAGATTGGCAAGATCGTCTCGGGCGTTACCGCCAGCCGCGCGCTGATCGAGGCCGCGATTGCGGAGCAGGCCGATGCCATCTTCGTGCACCACGGCCTGTTCTGGCGGGGCCATGACGGCCGTGTCACGGGCTGGATGAAGCAGCGACTGGCGCTGCTGCTGGCTCATGACATCAACCTGTTCGCCTACCACCTGCCGCTCGATGCGCACCCGGAGCTCGGCAACAACGCGCAGCTGGGCGCGCGGCTGGGTTTGCAGGCGACGGCGCGGTTCGGCGAGCAGGATCTGGGTTTTATGGGCGGGCGGGCCGACGGCGGCAGCTTTGCCAGTGCGCAGGCCCTGGCCGAGCACGTCAAAACGGTGGTGAGTCGGCCTGTCGTCGTGGAAGGCCGGCCGAATGAAAGCATAAAAAACATTGCATGGTGCAGCGGCGGCGCGCAGGGCTACTTTGAAGCCGCGATTGCGGCGGGCGCCGATGCCTTCATCACGGGCGAAATTTCCGAGCCGCAGGCCCACTATGCGCGGGAGATGGGCGTGGCCTTCATCGCCTGCGGGCACCATGCCTCCGAGCGTTACGGCGCGCCGGCCGTTGCCGCACAGGTGGCGGGGCAACTGGGCCTGGCGCACCAGTTCATCGACATTGACAATCCGGCCTGATTTTTCGCCCCAGTCCTTCCCCTCCCTTTTTCCTTTCCCCTGATCACCATGCACGACAAGCCTCTGCTCATCACGATGGGTGATGCCGCCGGCATCGGCCCGGAAATCATCGCCCGGGCGTTTCGCGAATCGCCCACCGCGATGGCCGGTTGTGTGGTCGTGGGCGATGTGGCCACGCTGCGCCGCGCCGCCGCACTGGTGGCAGCACCTCTGGCCTGGCCAGTGGCTGAGCTCGCGGCGCTGGCCGATGCGTCCTCCGTTCCGCCGAATTGCATTGGAGTGCTACAGCGATGTGAGCTGAAAACACCTGTCCCCTTTGGGCAGGTGAATGGTCTGGCTGGAAAAGCTGCGGCCGATTGCATTGTCTGGGCGGCCCGCGCAGTGCTGGCGGGTGAGGCGGCCGGCATGGTGACGGCACCGATCCACAAGGAGGCCCTGGCCGCGGCCGGTGGCTGGGTGGCGAATTTCCCGGGTCACACGGAGCTGCTCCAGGCCGAGGCCGCAGCCTTCCTGGGCAAGCCGGTGCGCGAGGTGCCGGTGCGCATGATGCTGGCCAATAACGAGCTGAAAACCGTGCTGGTCAGCATTCACATGTCGCTGCGGCGCGCCATCGAGGCCGTGACTTTTGACAACGTGCTGCAAACCCTGCGCATCACCCACCAGGCTGTGGGCGCTAGCTTGGGCCGATCTCCCCGCATCGCCGTGGCGGGGCTGAATCCGCATGCCGGCGAGGGTGGGCTGTTCGGCACCGAGGAACAGGCCATCATCGCGCCGGCCATTGCGGCCGCGCGTGCGGAGGGCCTGGAGGTGAGCGGACCCTTCGCTCCCGACACAGTCTTCATGCGGGCCCGCCATACGCCTGCGAAGCCCGGTGAGTTTGATGTGGTGGTCGCGATGTACCACGACCAGGGGCTGATTCCGGTGAAATACCTGGGGGTGGAGCAGGGCGTCAACGTCACGCTGGGTCTGCCGCTGGTGCGCACCAGTCCGGACCACGGCACCGCGTTTGACATTGCCGGGACGGGGCGCGCTGACGCCGCCAGCCTGCTCGCCGCCGTCCGCATGGCGCGCCAGCTGGCTACCTGACAGACGGTGCCGGAAAAACACGGCCCAGTCAGCCGCAATCAAGGGAATTGACTACCCAATAACGGGCGAAAGGCGAAAGGCGAAAGGCGAAAGGCGACGGCGGTGTGGCAGGAGCCCCGCGGCAGGGCTTACGGGAGCTTATTTTTTCAGGCTGTCGCGAATTTCGCGCAGCAGCACGACATCTTCAGGCGGTGCCGCGGGTGCCGCAGGGGCCGTCGCCTGATTGCGTTTAAGCCGGTTGATCTGCTTGACCATCAGGAAAATGATGAAGGCCAGGATGGCAAAGTTGACCGCGACGGTGATGAAGTTGCCATAGGCCAACACCGGTACGCCGGCTTTTTTCAGGGCGTCCAGTGTCATGGCGGTGCCCGGTGGCACACTGCCCATCACCACAAACAGGTTGGAAAAATCCAGTTTTCCGAACACCGCGCCCACCACCGGCATGATCAGGTCGCCCACCACCGATTCGACAATCTTGCCGAACGCCGCGCCGATGATCACGCCCACAGCCAGATCGATCACATTGCCCTTTACGGCGAATTCCCTGAATTCCTGCGTCATTCCCATGTGCTGCTCCTGTTGTTGGTGAACGCTTGCCGATCGCCCCTTCCGATTGTCGAAAAGGTTGTCGAAAAGGCATTATGAAGGCTGGACCTGATTCTGGACGCCTCATTTGCGCGTTGCCGGAAAAAAGCGCTTCCTGCTCTGAAGCCGCAGCTGAAACAGACTGGCACGACAGCCCGGCACGTGCGGTGGCATGCCGGACCCGCTGCCCTGCCTTGAAAAACGCGTTCGCGCTCCGCTACAATTGCGGGTTGACCCCACTATGCCTTTTTCAAGCCAGTTCTTGAAGGACTCTCATGACCCAAGCAAGCGTGAACGCAGTGCCGCACGGCGCTCCTGTAGATAAAGATAAAAGAAACTGGATCGTGGCCACGGCCGCTGTAGGCACCGCTGGCGTTGCCGCTGTCGCAGTCCCTTTCGTGAGCAGTTTTCAACCGTCCGAGCGTGCTAAAGCCGCCGGCGCCGCCGTCGAAGTGGACATTTCCGGGATCAAGCCCGGCGAGAAAATCACGGTCGAGTGGCGCGGCAAGCCGGTATGGATTGTCAGGCGCACGCCCGAGCAACTCGCCTCCCTCCCCAAGGTCGATGCCCTGCTGGCCGACCCCAAGTCGGAGCGCAAGCCGGATGAGTTGACCCCCAAATACGCCCGCAACGAAGGCCGTTCCATCAAGCCTGAAACGCTGGTAGTGGTGGGCATCTGCTCGCACCTGGGCTGTTCGCCGTCCGACAAGTTTCAGCCCGGCGCCCAGCCCTCGCTGCCTGACGACTGGGCGGGTGGCTTTCTTTGCCCCTGCCATGGTTCCACCTTCGACATTGCTGGCCGTGTGTACAAGAACAAGCCCGCTCCCGATAACCTGGAAGTGCCCCCGCACATGTACCTGTCAGACACCCGGCTGCTGATTGGTGAAGACAAAAAGGCCTGAAGGCTGATCAACCCTTCAAAAGACCCTGCCGAAAGCGCTTGGAAATTTGCTGGCCGTTCTTTTAAACGGAATTGCCAGACCTGATTCAAGCGATCGACAAAGAACCCCACCGAACCAGGATCAGTGATGGCTGAATTCAAAGAAATTTCCCCCGACGCCCCCCTCGCTGCCAAGGCGATGGCCTGGGTTGACAACCGTTTTCCCGCCAGCAAGCTCTACAAAGAGCACATGAGCGAGTATTACGCGCCGAAGAACTTCAACTTCTGGTACATCTTTGGCTCGCTGGCCATGCTGGTGCTGGTGATCCAGATCGTCACCGGTATTTTCCTGACCATGCATTACAAGCCGGATGCGGCACTGGCGTTTGGCTCGGTCGAATACATCATGCGCGACGTGCCTTGGGGCTGGCTGATACGCTACATGCACTCCACCGGTGCCTCGGCCTTCTTTGTCGTGGTCTACCTGCACATGTTCCGCGGCCTGATTTATGGCAGCTACCGCAAGCCGCGCGAATTGATCTGGATTTTCGGTTGCGCCATTTTCCTCTGCCTGATGGCCGAGGCGTTCATGGGTTACCTGTTGCCCTGGGGCCAGATGAGCTATTGGGGCGCCCAGGTGATCGTGAACCTGTTTGCCGCCATTCCCTTCATTGGTCCCGATCTGGCCCTGCTGATTCGCGGCGACTATGTGGTGGGTGACGCCACGCTGAACCGCTTCTTCGCCTTCCACGTGATTGCCGTGCCGCTGGTCCTGCTGGGTCTGGTGGCTGCGCACATCATCGCGCTGCACGAAGTGGGCTCGAACAACCCCGACGGCGTCGAGATCAAGGCCACCAAGGGAGCCGACGGCCATCCACTGGACGGCATTCCCTTCCATCCGTATTACACGGTGCACGACATTTTTGGCGTGTGCCTGTTCCTGATGGTGTTTTCTGCTGTCGTGTTCCTGGCGCCCGAGTTTGGCGGCTATTTCCTCGAGTACAACAACTTCATTCCGGCTGATCCGCTGAAGACGCCTGCGCACATCGCACCTGTCTGGTATTTCACGCCTTACTACTCGATGCTGCGCGCCATTACCAGCGAGATGATGTATGCGCTGATCGCCTGCGTGATCGGTGCTGCGGCGCTGAGCGTGGTCAAGTTCAAGATGCCTGTGCTGTTCAAGATGGTGATCGTGGGGGCCGCCGTGGTCGTGGCGATCCTGATGCTGTCGATCGACGCCAAGTTCTGGGGTGTGATGGTGATGGGTGGCGCAGTCGTCATTTTGTTCTTCCTGCCATGGCTGGACCACAGCGAAGTCAAGTCCATCCGCTACCGCCCAAGCTGGAACAAGATCCTGTACGGCGTGTTCGTGGTCAATTTCCTCGTGCTGGGCTACCTGGGCGTGCAGCCACCCTCCCCGGTGGGCGAGCGTGTGTCGCAAATCGGCACCCTGTTCTACTTTGGCTTCTTCCTGCTGATGCCCTGGTGGAGCCGATTGGGAACCTTCAAGCCTGTCCCCAACCGCGTGACTTTTGCCGCCCACTGAGCTGGAAAGTTGTAACAATGAAAAAACTGATTTCTAACGCGATTTTTGCCCTGATCACAGCAGTCGGTCTGGTAGCTGGGGCGCAGGCTTCGGAAGGCGGCATGGCCTGGGACAAGGCGCCCGGCAAGACCAATGACATGGCCACCCTGCAAAGCGGCGCCAGGCTGTTCGTCAATTACTGCCTGAGCTGCCATTCGGCGGCCTACATGCGTTACAACCGCCTCACGGACATCGGCCTGACCGAGCAGCAGATCAAGGACAACCTGCTGTTCACCACTGAAAAAGTCGGTGAAACCATGAAGGCCGCGATCGACCCGAAACAGGCCAAGGACTGGTTTGGTGGCAATCCGCCGGACTTGAGCGTGATTGCGCGCTCGCGTTCCGGGGCCAATGGCACGGGTGCTGACTACCTCTACACCTATCTGCGCACCTACTACCGCGACGACACCAAGGCGACGGGCTGGAACAACCTGGTTTTCCCAAATGTGGGCATGCCCCATGTGCTCTGGGAACTGCAGGGTGACCGCAAGCCGGTCTACCTCGAGAAGGAAGAGCACGGCCACAAGGTCTCCATTTTCAAGGGCTGGCAGCAGATCACACCCGGCGCCATGACGCCACTGCAATACGACCAGGCCATGGGTGACCTGGTGGGTTACCTGCAATGGATGAGCGAGCCGGCCCAGAACACCCGTGTTCGCGTGGGCGTGTGGGTGCTGATTTTCCTTCTGGGCATGACCTTCGTCGCCTGGCGCCTGAATGCGGCGTACTGGAAAGATATCAAGTAATTTTTCGCCGGCCATGCGTTTTGTGCGCACCGGCATCTTCGGAGTGGAAGGTTCTAAGTTTTGATTCTTAGCCTCCACTCTTTTGTTTTCAGGAGTTCCGAATCATGATGGTCCTTTATTCAGGCACGACCTGCCCCTTCTCGCACCGCTGCCGTTTTGTGCTGTTTGAAAAAGGCATGGACTTCGAAATTCGCGATGTCGACCTCTACAACAAGCCTGAAGACATCAATGTCATGAATCCTTACGGACAGGTGCCCATTCTGGTTGAGCGCGACCTGATCCTGTACGAGTCCAACATCATCAACGAGTACATCGATGAGCGTTTCCCGCACCCGCAACTGATGCCCGGTGATCCGGTCGACCGTGCGCGTGTTCGCCTGTTTCTGCTGAACTTTGAAAAAGAGCTGTTCGTTCACGTCAGCACCCTGGAATCGCGTGCTTCCAAGGGCAATGAGAAGGCGCTCGAAAAAGCCCGCTCGCACATCCGTGACCGTCTGACGCAGCTGGCTCCGATCTTCCTGAAAAACAAGTTCATGCTCGGTGACAACTTCTCCATGCTGGACGTGGCGATTGCGCCGCTGCTCTGGCGCCTGGACTACTACGGCATTGACCTGTCAAAAAATGCCGCGCCGCTGCTCAAGTATGCCGAGCGCATTTTTTCGCGCCCCGCCTACATCGAAGCACTGACGCCTTCCGAAAAGGTCATGCGCAAGTAATATGGCCCCCACGCTTGTCGCTTCGCGTACTGCGCTGCCCCCCGAGGGGGCGTTGCGCCTGCGGCCCGGAAAAGCCGGTTCCGCGGCTCCGGTTGGAGGAGAGAGAGTTCCCACGTCCGTTGCTGGATTGTTGGCATCGCTTTGACGGGCAATTTCATGAACGCGCCGGATTCCACGTCAACCCGCCCGTACCTGATACGGGCCCTGTACGAGTGGTGCACCGACAACGGTCTCACGCCCTATGTGGCGGTGGCGGTCGATGAAACCGTGCAGGTGCCGCGCGAGTACGTGAAGAACAATGAGATCGTGCTCAATATCAGCTTTGATGCGACCAGCTCACTCAAACTGGGCAACGACTTTATCGAATTCAAGGCGCGTTTCGCCGGCAGCGCCCGCGAGATCATCGTTCCAATCACGCATGTGATTGCCATCTACGCCCGCGAAAACGGCCAGGGCATGGCTTTTCCCATGGTGACCTCGCCGGCAGGTTCTGCGGCCGGTATTGATGCGGCTCCGGTGGCGCCGGGCGCCTCTGGCCCGGCCGAAGTCCCTTCGGCGCAAGGTGCGGGGGAGGGGCCCGAGGGCAAGATCATGCAACTGGTGCCCGACACCGCACCCGAAGTGGGTGAGCAAGGCCCTGATTCCCCCGAGCCTCCCAAGTCGCCACCGCGTACACGCCCGTCACTCAAGCGCGTCAAGTAAAATAGTTTTGTGCCGCTTTAGCTCAGTTGGTAGAGCAACCGCCTTGTAAGCGGTAGGTCGTCAGTTCGATTCCGACAAGCGGCACCATTTATCAAAGCATCTTTGCCATCCCATGCTCCGTGGGTGTTCGCCGCTATAAAGTGCGTAGCGATTGGCAATCTGATCACCGGGTCAACTGTGCTGGCACTCCGCCGGAAGCGCTCGGTTACTACTTTTTGGGTATTAGTATCTTCAATCGAATTGAGGTAACCTTCCAACCTTTGCCTGCTAGGTGGGTCTGAATGAGTGGAAGCAGCTGACGGATTTTCGCGGCGGCTGCGTTGCTGCTCACCAGCAGGCACCAACTTTCTCCCTCAATCGGTCCGGCCTTGACGGCAGGACGCAGGGCCTCCGGAAGCAACGACTCAATTGCCTTGAGCCTGTCGTTGGACTCGTGGATGAGCTCGGTCAGTCGTGCCAGAGACGGAGAGTTGCCGGCGGCCTGATGGATGGTGAGGGTCGAAGGAGGGCGCCGGATGGAATTCACGTTGGGCGGGCTCTGGCCCGGTCAGTGCAAGCTTTTAAAGAGGTAGATACAAGTGCATTTGATTATCACGGATGCGTGGCTGGCCAATAGCCGGGCGATCTATTTGAGTGGCACAAAACTTATTCTGGCGGGCTTTGTCACCGCATTGGCCCTCATGCTTGTTGCTGCCGGCCTGTATCACTGGGTGTTTCTCAAGGGGGCCCGTGAAGGCTGGCCCGTGATTGGCTCGCTGGTGAAGCTGGTGGTCAAGGATGAGTTCGATCAGCGCGATCGTTTCCTGCGCGAGAACCTCGATGTGATGGCCAGGCGGCTGGGTGAAATGCAGGCCAAGGTGATGCAGCTTGAAGCGCTGGGTGAGCGGGTATCGGGGCTGGCCGGCGTGAACCCCGGCGAAATCAGGACGGTTCCCGGCAGTGGCGGCGCGCTGGTGTCCGGGCGGTCGCTCACGATGGACGAGCTTCAGGCCACACTGGCGGATCTGGACAAATTGACCGATCAGCGGGTCGACCTGATGACCGTGATGGAGTCCCGGCTGTTTGACCAGAAGATCAAGAAAATGATGGTGCCAACGCAGGAGCCGGTGGCCGGTGGCCAGCTCGGCTCGTCCTTTGGCTGGCGCATTGATCCGTTCAATGGCCGGTCTGCGCTGCATACCGGCCTGGACTTCCCGTCGGACCCTGGCACCGCGATTCTTGCGGCTGCGGGCGGCGTGGTCGTGACGCAGGAATATCACCCGGCCTACGGCAACATGGTGGAAGTGGACCATGGCAATGAGCTGGTGACGCGCTATGCGCATGCCTCCCGGGTGTTGGTCAAAAAAGGCGATCTGGTCAAACGCGGCCAGAAGATCGCTGAAGTGGGCACCACCGGCCGCTCCACAGGCCCGCACCTGCATTTTGAGGTTCTGGTCCAGGGGGTTTTTCAGGATCCGCAGAAGTTTCTGACAGCCGGCCAGAAATTGCCCAGGCTTGCAGTGGCTGCCGCAGGCGCCCGGCCACGGCGGGGGACAGCCTTGCCGCAGGCCCCGCCGAACTAGCTGCTCCAGCGGCGCTAAAATCAGCGCTTTGCGCACAGTTGAACTAACTGGTTGCGCCCACACCTAGGTTCCGTATTCACTAAGGGATTTTGGCCGCCTTGCCCGCTCGCGGGAGTGTCAAGGCGGCCTCGCATTTATGGCTTCCAACATCCTGACCCAAATTTTCGGCAGCCGCAACGACAGGCTGCTCAAAACCTATCGCAAAACCGTAGACCGTATCAATGCACTGGAGTCCCAGTACGAGAAGCTGGGCGACGACGAGTTGCGTGCCAAGACCGAGGAATTCAGGAGTCGCGTGGCTGCCGGCGAGGCGCTGGACGCCATTCTTCCGGAAGCCTTTGCCGTGGTACGCGAAGGCAGCAAGCGCGTCATGAAGATGCGCCACTTTGACGTGCAGCTGCTGGGTGGCATGGCACTGCACAACGGCAAGATTTCGGAAATGCGCACGGGTGAGGGCAAAACCCTGACCGCGACGCTGCCGGTCTACCTCAATGCATTGGCCGGCAAGGGCGTGCATGTGGTGACGGTCAACGACTACCTGGCCAGCCGGGATGCCCGCTGGATGGGCAAGCTCTATAACTTTCTCGGCATGACGGTCGGCATCAACCTGCCCAACATGTCGCGCGAGGAAAAGCAGGCCGCCTACAACGCCGACATCACCTACGGCACCAACAACGAGTACGGTTTTGACTACCTGCGCGACAACATGGTGTACGAGATAGCCGACCGTGTTCAGCGCGGCCTGAACTACGCCATCGTTGACGAGGTGGACTCGATCCTGATTGATGAGGCGCGCACGCCGCTCATCATCAGCGGCCAGGCCGAAGACCACACCGAGATGTACCTTGCGATGAACAAGGTCGTGCCCTTGCTGACACGCCAGGAGGGCGAAGCCGACCCGCGCACCGGCGAGGGCGTGACCAAGCCTGGCGACTTCACCATTGACGAGAAAACCCACCAGGTATTTTTGACCGAGCAGGGTCACGAGAGTGCCGAGCGCATCCTGTTCAACCTGGGCCTGATTGCCGAAAGCGCCACGCTCTACGATCCGGCCAACATTTCGCTGATGCATCATCTGTATGCGGCCCTGCGCGCCAATCTGCTGTATCACCGTGACCAGCACTATGTGGTGCAGGATGGTGAGGTCGTGATCGTTGACGAGTTCACCGGCCGACTGATGTCAGGCCGCCGCTGGAGCGACGGCCTGCACCAGGCCGTTGAAGCCAAGGAGGGTGTCCAGATCCAGGCGGAAAACCAGACGCTGGCTTCCATCACGTTCCAGAACTATTTCCGCCTCTACGGCAAGCTGGCCGGCATGACCGGTACCGCCGATACCGAAGCCTACGAGTTCCAGGAAATTTACGGGCTGGAGACGACGGTCATTCCACCCAACCGGGTCAGCCGGCGCGATGACCAGCTGGATCGCGTGTACAAAACCACCCGCGAAAAATACGAAGCCGCCATCAAGGATATTCGCGAGTGCTACGAGCGCGGCCAGCCGGTGCTGGTGGGGACGACTTCCATCGAGAACTCCGAAATCATTGACCAGTTGCTGGAAAAGGAAAAGCTGCCGCACCAGGTGCTCAACGCCAAGCAGCACGCCCGGGAAGCCGACATCGTGGCGCAGGCCGGTCGCCTGAAGATGATCACCATTGCCACCAACATGGCCGGTCGCGGTACCGACATCGTGCTGGGCGGCAATCTGGAAAAACTGATTGAAGCCGTTGAAGCCGACGAGTCGCTGGACACTGCCGCGAAGGAGGCTGAAATTGCCCGCCTGCGTGCCCGGTGGACCGAAGAGCACGAGCAGGTCAAGGCGCTGGGCGGTTTGCGCATCATCGCCACCGAGCGCCACGAATCGCGCCGTATCGACAACCAGTTGCGCGGCCGTTCGGGCCGGCAGGGCGACCCGGGCTCCTCGCGGTTTTACCTGAGCCTGGATGACCCGCTGATGCGCATTTTTGCGGGCGATCGCGTGAAGGCCATCATGGAGCGGCTCAAGATGCCCGACGGCGAGGCCATCGAAGCAGGCATCGTGACGCGCAGCATCGAATCCGCACAGCGCAAGGTTGAAGCGCGCAACTTCGACATCCGCAAGCAGCTGCTTGAATATGACGATGTGGCCAATGACCAGCGCAAGGTGATTTACCAGCAGCGCAACGACATCATGGATGCGAGTAGTCTGCAAGGCCAAATCGAGTCCCTGCGGGAAGGCTGCTTCACGGATTTGACGCGCCAGTACGTGCCGGTTGAAAGCGTCGAGGAGCAGTGGGACATTGCCAGCCTCGAAAAGGTGCTGCTCGATGAGTGGCAGATCAGTCTGCCGCTGGCCAGCGAGCTGGAGAGTGCAACCGCCATCACGGACGAAGATATCCTGGAGAAGGTCATTGCTGCGGCCAATGTTGCATTTGCCGACAAGGTCGAGAAAATCGGCCAGGAAAACTTCACCCAGTTCGAGCGCATTGTGCTGCTGCAAAGCATAGACACCCACTGGCGCGAACACCTGAGCGCGCTGGACTACCTGCGCCAGGGCATCCATTTGCGCGGCTATGCGCAAAAGCAGCCGAAGCAGGAATACAAGCGCGAAGCATTCGAGCTGTTTGGCCAGCTGCTCGACAGCGTGAAGAACGAAGTCACCAAGGTGCTGATGACGGTGAAGATCCAGTCGGGCGAGCAGCTTGAGCAGGCTGCCGAGGAAATGGAGAACCGGGCAGAAAGCATCTCCAACGTCACCTATACGGCGCCCACCGAAACCGGTGAAGCGGAAACCCGGGTGGACGAAGACACACTGCGGCGTGTATCACTGGCCTCCGGCATCGCCGTGCCGCGAGTGGGGCGCAATGATCCGTGCCCCTGCGGTTCGGGCAAAAAATACAAGCTGTGCCACGGCCGGCTGAATTGAGTCCCTCTGGGTCGAACGACGAGTTTTCTGGAGTCACGAACATGCCCGTCAATCTGCAGGCTACATCAGCGGCGGACCTTTACCCTGTGCCCGGTGTGCGCTGGGGCATCACCGAAGCAGGCATACGCAAGGTCAACCGCAAGGACCTGGCCGTGCTGTTGCTGGATGAGGGGGCCTCGGTAGGCGCCGTTTTCACGCAAAACAGGTTTTGTGCGGCGCCCGTGCAGATCTGCCGGGAGCACCTCGCGAAGAACGCAGGCCAAAGCCTGGGCATCCGCGCCATGCTGATCAACACCGGCAATGCCAACGCCGGTACCGGCGAAGACGGTCTGAACCGCGCGCTGGCCAGCTGTATTGCACTGGCCCGCGAACTCAATCTGGCCCCCGAGCAAATCCTGCCGTTTTCAACCGGCGTGATCATGGAGCCGCTGCCGCATGAGCGCATTGCCGCGGGCCTGCCCGCCGCGCTGGCGAACGCCAAGGCCGATAACTGGGCGAATGCGGCCGAAGCCATCATGACCACCGATACGGTGGCCAAGGCGTTCTCCACCAGGCTCGTGATCGGGGGCGCAGAAGTCACCATCACCGGCATCAGCAAGGGCGCCGGCATGATCCGGCCCAACATGGCGACCATGCTGGGCTTCATGGCCACCAATGCCTGCGTGTTGCAAAGCCTGATGGCCCAGCTGGCCCGTGAACTCGCCGAGGGCTCCTTCAACCGCGTCACGGTGGACGGCGACACGTCAACCAACGACTCCTTTGTGGTGGTGGCCACCAACCAGGCCAGCCATGCCCCCATCACGTCGCTGGACAGCGCAGATGGCCAGGCCCTGCGTGCGGCCATGCTGGACATCGCCAAAAAGCTGGCGCAGGCCATTGTGCGGGACGGCGAGGGTGCCACCAAATTCATCACGGTGCAGGTTGAGGGCGGAAAAACGGGTGAAGAGTGCCGCAAGGTGGCCTACGCCATCGCCCATTCACCGCTGGTCAAGACGGCATTTTTTGCCAGCGACCCCAATCTGGGCCGCATTCTGGCTGCCGTGGGCTATGCCGGCATTGACGACCTCGATCAGACCCACATCGACTTGTACCTGGATGATGTGCTGGTGGCTAAAAACGGTGGCCGGCACGTGGGCTATGTGGAGGCGGACGGCCAGCGCGTGATGAAGCAGAGCGAGATCACGGTGCGCGTGGTGCTGGGCCGCGGCGCAGCCCAGGACACTGTCTGGACTTGCGACCTCTCCTACGATTACGTCAAGATCAACGCTGATTACCGCAGTTAAAGCAACCGGGGCTTAAAGAGCATGAACGAGCAGTTTGAGCGCCTGATGGCGCGGGTGGAATCCCTGGTCACGCGCATTGAATCCGTCTTGCCGCAGCCGCTGCAGGCGCCCGACTGGCAGGCGTCAGTCGCCTACCGCTACCGCAAGCGCAGCTCGGGCCACGGCTCGCTCGAGCCCGTCAGGCACCTGGGCGCCATGCGCCTGGCCGACCTGAAGGAGATCGAGGACCAGAAGGAAAAAATCCGCCGCAACACCGAGCAGTTCGTCAACGGAAAACCGGCCAACAATGTGCTGTTGACGGGCGCCCGGGGCACCGGCAAGTCGTCGCTGATCAAGGCCTGCCTGAATGAGTATTCGTCACGCGGCCTGCGGCTGATTGAAGTCGACAAGGCCGACCTGACCGACCTGCCGGACATCGTCGACGTCGTCTCCGGCTTGGCCGAAAAATTCATCGTCTTTTGCGACGACCTGAGTTTCGAGGAGGGCGAGCCCGGTTACAAGGCACTCAAGTCCATCCTCGACGGATCGGTGGCTGCGGCGACGCCGAATGTGCTGATTTATGCGACCAGCAACCGGCGCCACCTGCTGCCCGAGTACATGACGGAAAACCTCACCTACACGCACAGCGAGGATGGCGAGGTTCACCCCGGCGAGGTGGTGGAAGAAAAGATTTCGCTCTCGGAGCGGTTCGGCCTGTGGGTGAGCTTTTACCCCTTCAGCCAGGAGGAATACCTGATCATCGTCGCGCAGTGGCTCTCGTCGTTCGGCGTGGGCCAGGACGCGATTGCCGCAGCGAAGCCAGCCTCCCTGGTGTGGGCGCTGGAGCGTGGCTCGCGCAGCGGCCGTGTCGCCTACCAGTTCGCGCGCGACTTTGCGGGCCGGGATGGTGCCGCAACCTCTGTGGCTGCGAAGGTCATCCTGCCGTACGAGCGGGTCAGTGCTTCTGCCGTTGCCCCGTCCGACCAGGCGCCAGACCACTCCACATGAGCATGCTGGTCGCCGACGGTGAGCGACCGCGCGAGGGCGGTGTGGACCGAAAGATTGTTGACGTTGCGGTCGGCGTGCTGATCCGGCCCAATGGCGACTTCCTGCTGACCTCGCGCCCGCCTGGCAAAGTCTATGAAGGTTACTGGGAGTTCCCCGGTGGCAAGCTGGAAGCCAGTGAAACGGTAGAGCAGGCGCTGCGCCGCGAACTGCAGGAAGAGATCGGTATCACCATCGGCGCCGTACAGCCATGGAAGGTGGAAGTGGTGGACTACCCCCATGCGCTGGTCAGGCTCAACTTCTGCAAGGTGTTTGAGTGGACCGGCGAACTGCACATGCACGAGGGGCAGTCATTTGCCTGGCAGTCACTGCCGGTTACCGTGCAGCCGGTGTTGCCGGGCACCGTCCCGGTGCTGGACTGGTTTGCGAAAGAGCGGGGCTTTTCGGGCGCGGCGCGCTGATCGTCGGCCTAACCCGGTTTGCTATTTTATTGATAGCTGCAAACCATTAGCTCATTTGGGTTCTGGCTTGTTTTATGCACAAATCGGTTTCAGCCGCTGAATTCCCACTGTTTGCTCGCTCCCGTCACCGCATTCGGGTAGGGCGCCTTGCCGCGCGAGCCGTTGTAGCGGCCCAGGCCCATGAACAGGTCGCCGCGTTCGCGGTCGAGGTAATGGCGAAGGATGACGCAGCCAAACCGCAAATTGGTCTGCATGTGAAAGAGCTTGGACGGGTCGCCATCTCCAATCACGCGCGTCCAGAACGGCATCACCTGCATGTAACCGCGCGCACCCACATTGCTCACCGCGAACTTGCGGAAGTTGCTTTCGACCTGGATCAGGCCAAGGACCAGTGTGACGTCCAGCCCGGCACGTTTGCTCTCATACCAGACGGTTTGCAGGAATTCCTTGCGGATTTGCCATTCGGGTTTTTTCTTTCTCAGGCGATCGCTCATGGCGCCCAGCCAGCGCAGATAGGCCAGCCGGCTTTCGGTGTCCCTGAACTCCGGCACCGGCGGTGCGTGGTTGGCGACGGCCGAGCTCAGGGCGGAGCGGACCGAGTCCATCAAAGGCTCTTCAATCTGGGCGCCGGCGCTCGCCTGCTCTGAAAATAGGAACGGAATACACGCGGCAGACAGTGACTGCAGGCACTTTCTTCTTGAAAGTTGCCGGAGGGACGTCGCAGACGCGATGCCGGGCGCTGTCACAGGGCCAGTTTCCCCTTGATGAAGTCCAGCGCCGTGGCTGCATCGACCTTGCTGGCGGCGGCATCACGGCGGTGCTGGTATTCAAGCTGCCCGTCTTTCAGGCCACGGTCGCCAATCGTGACGCGGTGTGGCACACCGATCAGTTCCCAGTCGGCAAACATCGCGCCGGGGCGCTCGCCACGGTCATCGAGGATCACATCCACGCCGGCGGCAAGGAGTTCGCCATAGAGCTTGTCGGCAGCGGCTTTCACGTCGGCGAAACGGTCCGGGCTGATGGGGCAGAGCACCACCGTGAAGGGCGCAATCGCGTCGGGCCAGATAATGCCGCGCTCGTCGTGGTTTTGCTCGATGGCCGCTGCGGGCAGGCGTGTGATGCCGATGCCGTAGCAGCCCATCTCCAGGAATTGGGGCTTGCCGTTTTCGTCCAGGAAGGTTGCATTCATGGCCTGGCTGTATTTGGTGCCGAGGTGGAACACATGGCCGACCTCGATGCCGCGCTCAATGGCCAGCACACCCTTGCCGTCTGGCGAGGGGTCGCCCGCGACCACATTGCGCAGGTCGGCGACCAGGTCGGGTTCAGGAATATCGCGTCCCCAGTTCACGCCGGTGATGTGGAAATCAATCTCGTTGGCGCCGCAGACCCAGTCGCTCAAGGCCGCCACCTCACGGTCGACGACCAGTTTCACCGTTTTTTGGAGATTCAGGGGTCCCAGGTAGCCGGGCTTGCAGCCAAAGTGCGCCTCGATTTCAGGCAAGGTGGCAAAGCGGAATCCCGCCAGGCCGGCTACCTTGCCGACCTTGACTTCATTCATGTCATGGTCGCCGCGCAACAACAGCAGCCAGATCTGGGTCTTGATGATCTTGCCGGCTTCATCTGTCTGGTCGGTGGCGAGGACCAGGGACTTGACGGTGGTTTTCAGCGGAATGCCCAGCAACTGGGCTACATCGGCACAGGTTGCCTTGCCTGGCGTGGGGGTTCTGGTCGCGGCCTGGGAGGCTGCCTTGCGCGCGCCCTGGGGCGCCAGGGCTTCGGCCTTTTCCATGTTGGCTGCGTAATCGCTGCCGGGGCAGTAGACGATGGCGTCTTCGCCGGTGGCGGCAATCACCTGGAACTCTTCGCTCAAGTCGCCCCCAATGGCCCCGCTGTCGGCGGCCACCGCGCGGTAGGTGAGGCCAAAGCGGTCAAAAATCCGCCGGTAGGCTTGCGCCATGACCTGGTAGCTGGCCTTGGCGGCAGCCTGGTCGCGGTCAAAGCTGTAGGCGTCTTTCATGATGAACTCGCGCCCGCGCATCAGGCCAAAACGCGGACGACGCTCGTCGCGGAATTTGGTCTGGATCTGGTACAGGTTTTTCGGCAGCTGCTTGTAGCTCTTGATGTCCTGGCGCATCACGTCGGTGATGACTTCCTCGCTGGTCGGTTGCACCACGAAATCGCGGCCATGGCGGTCCTTGATGCGCATCAGTTCGGGCCCCATTTTTTCAAACCGGCCGGTCTCCTGCCAGAACTCGGCCGGCTGGATCACCGGCATGGCCATTTCCACGGCACCGGCACGGTTCATTTCCTCACGAACAATCGCCTCGACCTTGCGGATGACACGCAAACCCATGGGCATGTAGGTGTAAATGCCGGCGCCGAGCTTTTTGATCATGCCGGCACGCGTCATGAGCTGGTGGCTGACGATTTCCACATCCGCAGGCGCTTCCTTGAGGGTGGAAATGTAAAACTGGGAGGCTTTCATGGGCTATTTTTCTGAAATTCTGCGTTGGAAGGGAGCTGGAGCCCGGCTGTGTGCTTGGCGCTGGCGCCTTCGCTGTGCATAATGGACTCAGTTTAAAAAATTTGAGGTTTGATTATGCTTGACCGGGATGGCTTTAGGCCTAACGTCGGCATCATCTTGCTCAACCAGAGAAGTCAGGTATTTTGGGGCAAACGTATCCGTACCCACTCGTGGCAGTTTCCGCAGGGTGGCATTGATCGGGGCGAAAATCCCGAACAGGCCATGTACCGCGAGTTGCATGAAGAAGTGGGACTGTTGCCGCAGCATGTTCATGTGCTGGCCCGTACCCGAGATTGGTTGCGCTATGAGGTGCCTGACCGGTTTATCCGCCGCGATGCGCGCGGACATTACAAAGGCCAGAAACAAATCTGGTTCCTGCTGCAGCTGGTCGGTTATGACTGGAATCTGAACCTGCGCGCGACAGATCATCCCGAGTTTGATGCCTGGCGCTGGAACGACTACTGGGTGCCACTTGATGTCGTGGTGGAATTCAAGCGCGGCGTCTACGAGATGGCGCTGACCGAGCTGGCGCGCTTCGTTCCGCGTGGTGACCCTCGGTCCGACCCACGGCCCGATTCCCGGCCGGACCATCGCAACCGCTACCTGCGCGGTGGTTCGCACCTGCGCGATCAGTTGGCGGGTCAAGCCGGCGAAGCCGGTCCCCGGCCGGCCAATATGATGTATAGCTACACGGCCAGATTGGGTGCCTCGTTCGAGTTGCCCCCTGGCGCCACCTTTGAACCTGATCCGCAGACCAGCCTCGGCGCCGATCCCTCGACCACCAAAACATGACATTCCCACCGGCCTTAGTGGCCCGTCTCACTTTTCGTTTTTCTTTTGTCGCTCTTGCACTGGGTATTAGCTGCGCGGTCTCGGCCCAGAGCGGTACGGACAATCCGGACTGGAAGGAGTCGGATGCTCCGTCGCCCCCGGCGTTTGATGCCGGCAAGCTGGTAACTTTCGATGTGTCACCCAACTCATCGCTGGTCTACGGCGTCGATCCAGCGACCATCCACATTTCCAACAGCGACGGCCTCGTACGCTATGTGATGGTGGCGACCAGCGCCAGTGGTGCCCGCAATGTGATGTACGAGGGCATACGCTGCGCCACCGGTGAATACAAGACCTATGCCCGTTATTCGTCAGATGGCCGCTGGAGCCTGGTGGCCAACGCGGAGTGGCGTTCCATGTTTGGCAACATGCCGTCCAAGCATGCCTTGCGGTTTGCCAAGGCTGGCGCGTGTGATAACGCGGCCCCAGCGCCTTCGGTTCCTGTCCTGATAAGCCGGCTGAAAAATCCGAATTTCAGGATATCGGAATAGCGCACTGTGCGCTGTCATACGAGAGCATCGCGCGGTCCCCTATGGTGGGGAGGACGGGTTGTTCCGGCGCACCTTGCGATGCGGGTGGGGCACTGCCTTTCGGACAGCTATCGCGTGAGCACGAGGTTGGTCCGGTGGACCATTTCAGGCTCGCCGGTGTAGCCCAGAAGTTTTTCGAATTCCGTCGACGCCTTGCGGCAAATCAGCCGGGCTTCCGAACTCGAGTAGTTGGCCAGGCCCCGCGCTATTTCCGTGCCTTCGGTATCCCGGATGGCAATCACGTCGCCACGCGAGAAATCACCGTCCACCCTCGTCATGCCAATTGGCAGCAGGCTCTTGCCCTCGTCACGCACCTTGCCGACAGCGCCGGCATCCACGGTGACCGAGCCGCGCATTTGCAGATGATCGGCCATCCATTGCTTGCGGGCCTGATTTTTCTGGGTTTGTGCCACCAGCAGCGTGCCGATGGCCTCGCCCTGCGTCAGCCGGATCAGCGCCTGTGGCTCGCCGCCCCAGGCAATGACGGTGGATGCGCCTGAACCCGCCGCGCGTTTGGCTGCCAGGATTTTGGTGATCATGCCGCCCTTGCCAATGCTCGAGCCGGCGCCGCCGGCCATGGCTTCCAGCGCGGCATCACCGGCTTTCGCCTCGTGCACAAACCGGGCGGTCGGGTCCCTGCGCGGATCGGCCGTGTAAAGGCCTTTCTGGTCGGTGAGGATGACCAGCGCGTCGGCTTCGACGAGGTTGGCCACCAGTGCGCCAAGGGTGTCGTTGTCGCCAAACTTGATCTCGTCGTTGACGACGGTGTCGTTCTCATTGATGACCGGCACCACGCCCAGCTGTAGCAGGGCCAGCAGGGTGGAGCGTGCGTTGAGGTAGCGTTCGCGATCGGCCAGGTCGGCATGCGTGAGCAGGACCTGCGCGCTGCCGATGCCGTTTTCCCGCAACTTGGTCTCATACACCTGGGCCAGCCCCATCTGCCCCACCGCGGCGGCGGCCTGCAACTCGTGGATGGCTTTGGGCCGGGCCGTCCAGCCCAGCCGCTTCATGCCTTCGGCGATGGCGCCGCTGCTCACCATGATGACTTCGCGCCCGTCATTGACCAGCGCTGCCAGCTGTTCGCACCACAGGCCGATGGCATCCGCATCGAGCCCGCGGCCTTCATTGGTGACCAGGCTGGAGCCCACCTTGACCACAATGCGTCTGGCGTTGCGCAGGACGGGAGAGCCTGTTTTTTCTTGCATTTTAGATATTTTCAGGCTCTAGCCCAATGAATACGAGGGTAAGAAGCTATCATATATGTAGCAATCGTCAGTTGCGCTCTTGCTGCGGATTCGGCCAAAAACGAAGAGTCAGGGTGTCTCGGGAGATTCCGGAGGCAACGGGGCAAAGCGCGGGTCGACCTCTTCCACGGGTTGCTCGCTTTTCTGGACCTGCTTGACGTGCTGGTAGATTGTCTTGATCAGGTGTTCACAGCCCTCGCGCGTGAGCGCCGAAATCTCGAACACAGGACCCTTGAACTTGAAGCGTTTGACGAAATCCTTGACGATGGCGGCGCGCTTGTCTGCGTCGATCATGTCGAGCTTGTTGAGCACCAGCCAGCGCGGCTTTTCGTAGAGCGCTTCGTCGTATTTCTTGAGCTCGCGCACGATGGCTTTGGCCTGCGCCACCGGGTCCACGCCTTCGTCAAAAGGCGCCAGGTCCACGATGTGCAGCAACAGCCGGGTGCGCTGCAGATGGCGCAGAAACAGGTGTCCCAGGCCGGCACCTTCGGAGGCGCCCTCGATCAGACCGGGCAGGTCGGCCACCACAAAGCTTTGTTCGGGCCCGACACGCACCACGCCCAGGTTGGGGTGAAGCGTGGTGAAAGGGTAGTCGGCGATGCGAGGGCGGGCGTTGGAGACTGCCGAAATAAACGTGGATTTGCCGGCGTTGGGCATGCCGAGCAGGCCCACGTCGGCCAGCACCTTGAGCTCCAGCTTGAGGTTTTTGCGCTCGCCAGGCCAGCCAGGCGTTTTGCTGCGTGGCGCGCGGTTGGTCGAGCTTTTGAAGCGCAGGTTGCCGAAACCGCCGTCTCCGCCCTTCGCGATCAGGACCTGTTCTCCCGGTACCAGCAGCTCAAAAAGAACCTCGCCGGTCTCGGCGTCGGTCAGGATGGTGCCCACCGGCATCTTCAGGATGATGTCATCGCCTTTGGCGCCGAACATGTCCGAGCCCATGCCATGCTGGCCGTTGCGGGCCTCGTGGCGGCGCGAAAACCGGAAGTCCACCAGCGTGTTCAGGTTGATGTCGGCCATCGCGTACACATGGCCGCCGCGCCCGCCGTCGCCGCCGTTGGGGCCGCCGAACTCTTTGTACTTTTCGTGGCTGAACGAGACGCAGCCACTCCCGCCATCGCCGGCGGCAATGTCAATAAAGGCTTCGTCAACAAATTTCATGATGGAATGCTGCGGTTAAAACAGGTAGCTTGGAGTTAGAGGCCGGAGATCAAGTTTACAAACAAAAAAGCCCCGACAAGTCGGGGCTTCGTTTCAGTCGAAGTGACTTATCGAAGTGATCAGCTCAGGCTGGGGTCACATTCACGGTGTGCTTGTTCAGTGCACCCTTGACGGAGAAGGATACCGCGCCGTCAACAAGCGCAAACAGGGTGTGGTCCTTGCCGATGCCGACATTGACGCCTGGGTGGAACTTGGTGCCACGCTGGCGCACGATGATGCTGCCTGCATTGATCACTTCGCCGCCAAATTTCTTGACGCCCAGCATTTTGGGCTGCGAATCGCGCCCGTTTCGCGTAGAGCCGCCGCCTTTTTTCTGTGCCATTTTTCGTTACTCCTGGTACTTCCCTGCTCAACCGACGATGGCGCCGATTTGCAGTTCAGTGAAGTTTTGCCGGTGACCCTGGCGTTTCTGGTAGTGCTTGCGACGGCGCATTTTGAAAATGCGCACTTTGTCGTGCCTGCCATGAGACAGCACCGTGACTGTGACAGTCGCGCCGGACACCAAGGGCGTACCAACCTTGATTGCACTGCCTTCGCCGACAGCCAATACCTGGTCAATAACGATCTCTTGGCCTACGTCCGCAGCAATCTGTTCTACTTTAATTTTTTCTCCAGCAGCAACCTTGTATTGTTTGCCACCGGTTTTTATGACCGCGTACATGTGAGACCTCGTAAATTGAGTTCTGCAGACGAATTTCCACAGAGCCCGATATTCTAGCATGACCCGTCAAAAATGACCAGGCCGGCGGTTTTAAGGCATTCTCCGGGGGGGCGCCGGGTGCTGCAGGACGGGGCGCTTTCTATAATCTGCCCAAACTTAACGTCTGGACCGCCTTTTGTCTGCCAATTCCTCAAGCACCGCCGCTGCACTTGCCCTGATTGCCGAAGACATGCGTGGAATGGACGCGGTGATCGAGCGCCGGCTGGAGTCGGACGTGCCGCTGGTCAGCCAAGTGTCTCAATATATCGTGGCGGCTGGCGGCAAGCGCCTGCGGCCCGCCCTGCTGCTTCTGATGTGCGGCGCCCTGGGCTACCGCGGGGACCAGCGCTACAACCTGGCGGCGGTGGTGGAGTTTATCCATACCGCTACCTTGCTGCATGACGACGTGGTGGACGAGTCCACGCTGCGCCGCGGCCGTGCCACGGCCAACGAGGCCTTCGGCAACCCCGCGAGCGTGCTGGTGGGGGATTTTCTGTATTCCCGGGCCTTTCAGATGATGGTGGAGGCAGGGGACATGCGCGTCATGCAGACGCTCGCGGAAGCCACCAATGTGATTGCAGAGGGGGAAGTGCTGCAGCTCATGAACATGCATGACGCGACGCTGTCCGAGGATGGTTACCTGCGGGTCATCCGTTCCAAGACGGCCAAGCTGTTCGAGGCCAGCGCCCGACTGGCGGCGTTGCTGGCGCAGTCTTCGCTGGCAGTGGAGCACAGCTGTGCGGATTATGGCCAGGCGCTGGGCACTGCCTTCCAGGTGATTGATGATGTGCTGGACTATGACGGCGACGTATCGGAAATGGGGAAAAACCTGGGGGATGACCTGCGCGAAGGCAAGACGACGCTGCCGCTCATCATTGCGATGCAGCGATGCACCGAATCTGAGCGTGCCGTGATCCGGCAGGCCATTGAAACAGGCGGAACGGACCAGATGCCGCAGATTATTGCCATCGTGCAACAGACAGGCGCCCTGCAGGCGACACGGGACGCGGCCGCCGCGGAGGCCCAGCGTGCGCTGGATGCCTTGCAAGCATTGCCCCAAAACCCTTACAGTAATGCCTTGGGGCAACTGGCATCACAACTGCTGCAAAGGCGCTCCTGACGGTTGTCAAGGCGGGGTGTAGCTTAGCCTGGTAGAGCGCTACGTTCGGGACGTAGAGGCCGGAGGTTCGAATCCTCTCACCCCGACCAGATTCTTTTTCAGGTTTTTATCCGGTTTTTACCGAGTGTGCGTTTCTCCGCACAGTTGCAACGCTTGGGAGCGGGGCGGGGGTGTTTTCGATTTACACCTTGTTATCTATCGACGATGATACCCATTTGAGCTAATTTCAAAGATTCATGGCCGCTGTCGATACCGCTATCAACGAACCGCCCGCCTTGGCATTGCCCGGATTGGGCCGGGCATTGGTGGTGGCAGGCAAGCTGGGCCAAAAGGCCGCTGAAGACATTTTTCGCAAGGCCCAGAGCGGGCGTACCAGTTTCATTGCCGAGCTGACCGGGTCGGGGGCAGTGTCTGCCATTGATCTGGCGCACATCATGTCTACCGCGTTCGCTGCGCCCTTGCTGGATCTGGAGGCCATCGACGTCCAGCGCCTGCCCAAGGGGCTGCTTGACACCAAGATTTGCACGACCTACCGCATTGTCGTGCTCAGCAAGCGCAATAACCGCCTGATCGTCGCAACGGCAGATCCCTCCGACCAGGAAGCGGCGGAAAAGATCAAGTTTTCCACCCAGATGGGTGTGGACTGGGTGATTGCCGAGTACGACAAGCTGTCCAAGCTGGTGGAGATGTCGAGTACCACGGCCGCCGAGGCCATGGAAAGCATTATTGGCGATGATTTTGAATTCGATGAATCCACGGTGGATTCAGGGGCAGCTGAAGACAACGATGCCAGCGTTTCGGAAGTCGAAGATGCGCCGGTCGTCAAATTCCTTCAGAAAATGCTGCTCGACGCCTTCAGCATGCGGGCGTCCGATCTGCACTTTGAGCCATTCGAGCACACCTACCGTGTCCGCTTCCGGATCGACGGCGAGTTGCGCGAAATCGCGTCGCCGCCCGTGGCCATCAAGGAAAAACTCGCGGCACGTATCAAGGTGATCTCCAAGCTGGACATCTCTGAAAAGCGGGTACCGCAAGACGGCAAGATGAAGCTCAAGATCGGTCCGGATCGCGTGATCGATTTTCGGGTCAGCACTCTGCCCACCATGTACGGCGAAAAAGTCGTGATCCGTATCCTGGACCCGAGCAGCGCCAAACTGGGCATTGACGCCCTGGGTTACGAGCCGGTCGAGAAGGAGCGTTTGCTGGCGGCCATCCAGCGGCCTTACGGCATGGTGCTGGTAACCGGTCCTACCGGCTCCGGCAAGACCGTGTCGCTCTACACCTGCCTGAACATCCTGAACAAGCCGGGCGTCAACATCGCCACCGCTGAAGATCCCGCCGAGATCACCTTGCCGGGCGTCAACCAGGTCAGCATGAATGACAAGGCGGGCATGACTTTTTCAGTCGCGCTCAAGGCCTTTTTGCGCCAGGATCCGGACATCATCATGGTGGGTGAGATACGCGACATCGAAACGGCCGATATTGCGATCAAGGCGGCTCAGACCGGTCACATGGTGATGTCAACGCTGCACACCAACGATGCGCCAACCACCTTGACACGCATGCGCAATATGGGCATTGCGCCGTTCAATATTGCCTCGAGCGTGATCCTGATCACGGCGCAGCGGCTGGCGCGGCGCCTGTGTCCCAACTGCAAGGCCCCCGCCGATATTCCGCGCGAGACCCTGCTGGAGGCAGGATTCAAGGAGGAGGAAGTCGATGGCTCCTGGACGCCTTATCGCCCGGTGGGCTGTTCCATGTGCACAAATGGTTACAAGGGGCGTGTCGGCATTTACCAGGTCATGCCTATTTCCGAAGAGATCCAGCGAATAGTGTTGCGTGACGGCAGCGCCCTCGAGATTGCGGCGCAGGCGGAAGCGGAAGGGGTCAGGAGTTTGCGTCAGTCCGGCCTGTCTAAAGTTAAACTTGGCACGACCTCTCTGGAAGAGGTTTTGGGTTGCACCAATGTTTGACTGGGCGCGCAAAGTTGAACACCTGGTGAGTGACGGTGGCGAGGGGCTGGCCTGAGGTCGGCATACAACGAGAAAACATCATGGCAACTGCAGTATCCAAAGGCGTCAAGGAATTTGTTTTCGAGTGGGAAGGCAAGGACCGGGGGGGTAAACCGGTCCGTGGCGAGATCCGTGCCGCCGGCGAGAACCAGGTCAAATCCTCCTTGCGCCGGCAGGGTGTGCTGCCGACCAAAATCAAGAAGCGCAGCATGCGCTCGGGCAAGGCCATCAAGCCGCGGGATATTGCCATTTTCACCCGCCAGCTCGCCACCATGATGAAGGCGGGCGTACCCCTTCTTCAGTCGTTTGACATCGTGGGTCGCGGCAACCCCAACGGCAGCGTGACCAAACTGCTCAATGATGTGCGCACCGATGTGGAAACCGGTACCTCGCTGAGCGCTGCGTTTCGCAAATACCCGCTGTATTTCAATGCGCTGTATTGCAACCTCGTCGAAGCGGGTGAGGCCGCCGGTATTCTGGAGTCTTTGCTGGACCGCCTGGCGGTCTACATGGAAAAGACAGAGGCCATCAAATCAAAAATCAAGTCCGCCCTGATGTACCCCATTTCGGTGGTGGTGGTGGCCTTTGTGGTGGTCGCGGTGATCATGATTTTCGTGATCCCTGCCTTCAAGGAGGTGTTCACTTCCTTTGGAGCGGATTTGCCGGCGCCGACGCTGTTCGTGATTGCCGTCAGTGAATTCTTTGTGGCTTACTGGTGGCTGATTTTTGGCGGTATCGGTGGCTCGTTGTATTTTTTCATGCAGGCCTGGAAGCGCAATGAAAAAATGCAGAGATTCATGGACCGGCTCCTGCTCAAGATGCCCGTGTTTGGCGCCCTGATTGAAAAGTCCTGTATTGCCCGCTGGACCCGTACGCTCTCGACGATGTTTGCCGCCGGCGTGCCGCTGGTCGAGGCGCTGGATTCCGTGGGCGGTGCCTCCGGCAATTCGCTCTACGCCGATGCCACCGAAAAAATCCAGCAGGAGGTCTCGACGGGAACCAGCCTGACAGCGGCGATGGGCAATGCCAACCTGTTTCCCACCATGGTGCTGCAGATGTGCGCGATTGGCGAGGAATCCGGTTCGGTCGACCACATGCTGGGCAAGGCCGCCGATTTTTATGAGGCGGAAGTCGATGAAATGGTGGCTGGCCTGTCCAGCCTGATGGAGCCTATCATCATCGTGTTTCTGGGCACCTTGATCGGCGGTATTGTGGTCTCCATGTACCTGCCCATTTTCAAGCTGGGCCAAGTCGTTTAATGACGACGGGATTGGGTTTGGGGCTTGAGATCGAGGCCCTGCTCGCCGGATTTTTTGGCCTGCTGATCGGCAGCTTCCTGAACGTCGTCATTTACCGCCTGCCCAAAATGATGGAGCGGCAGTGGGCGCAGGAGTGTGCCGACCTGGCTGGAAAGCCCGTGGAGCCCGGAGAGAAATTCAATTTGCTGGCGCCGCGATCGCGCTGCTCCAACTGCGGCCATGTCATACGCTGGTATGAGAATATCCCGGTGGCGAGCTATCTGTTTCTCAGGGGGAAGTGCGCGGTGTGCGGGACGCGCTACGGGGTGCGCTATCCGATCGTGGAGGCGGTGACCGGCGCCCTGTTCTTCTTTTGCGCCTGGCGCTGGGGCTGGTCGCTGGCCGCGCTGGTCTGGTGCGGGTTCTCGGCGGCACTGCTGGTGCTGGCGCTGATTGACTGGGACACGACCCTGCTGCCGGACGACATCACCTTGCCCTTGCTGTGGGCCGGACTGATTGTGGCGGCGCTGCAGTGGAATCCAGCAGTCAATCTGTACTCCGCTCTGTGGGGGGCGATCGCCGGCTATCTCTCCCTGTGGCTGGTGTACTGGGCTTTCAAGCTGGTGACCGGAAAAGAAGGCATGGGTTACGGAGATTTCAAATTGTTTGCGGCCCTGGGCGCCTGGTTTGGCTGGCAGGCGCTGATCCCGATGATTCTGATGGCATCCGTCATTGGAGCCGTCATCGGCATTGCGCTGAAGTTTTCCAGTGGGCTGCGCGAAGGCGGCTACGTGCCTTTTGGTCCTTTCCTGGCAGGTGCGGGGTTTACTGCCATGGTGTTCGGGCCCCAATCGATTCTGCAGTTTGTGGGCTTGTGATGCCATGCCCTTCGCAGCCCAGCGCATCGGACTGACTGGCGGCATAGGCAGCGGCAAGAGTACGGTGGGCCGCTTGTTGGTGGCCAGGGGTGCGTTGCTGGTCGATGCAGATGCCATTGCCCGTCAAGTGACGGCGCCCGGTGGCGCTGCCATCCATGAAATCCTCCGTCGGTTTGGAAGTGCTGCCATCACGGCCGATGGGGCCATGGACCGTGACCGGATGCGCCAGCTTGCCTTCAACGACCCAACAGTCAAGCAGCAACTGGAAGCCATCATTCACCCCCTGGTGAGTCAGGAAACCTTGCGGCAGTATGAACAGGCGGTCCGGGCAGGCAGTTCATGCATCGTCTTTGACATTCCCTTGCTGGTCGAGTCGGGGCGCTGGCGGCAGCAGCTGGACCGGGTGCTGGTGGTGGACTGCAGCGAAGCCACCCAGATAGCCCGGGTTGTGGCCCGCGAAAAGGGTCGCAGCGGATGGACGCGTGATGTAGTGGAAAAAATCATCGCGGCTCAGGCCAGCCGCGCTCAGCGGCTCGCGGCAGCGGACATCTGTCTGTACAACGACAACTTGTCCCTTGAAGCCCTTGGCTTGCAGGTCACGCAGCTGGCGCGCCGCTTCGGGCTATGATGCGCAGACTGGCATCCCCAATGAAGTTGACGAAAATAGCGCTGTGATTCTTTACGAGTATCCTTTTAACGAACGCATACGCACCTATTTGCGCCTGGAACACCTGTTCCGCCGCCTGGGTGAACTGGTGGAGCGGGAGAGCCCGACGGATCATCACTATGCCATCACGACCATATTCGAAATCATGGATGTGGGTGCCCGGGCGGACCTGAAAACCGATGTGCTCAAGGACCTCGAAAAGCAGAAACATGTTCTCAACGGTTACCGCGGTAACCCGGCCATTTCCGAGGCGGTGCTCGATGAAGTCACGGGGCAGCTTGAGGGCTGCTTTGCTGCCCTGAACAACCTTCCGGGCAAGGCTGGGCATTCGTTGACCGAAAACGACTGGCTGATGAGCATACGCAGCCGTGTTGGTATTCCGGGCGGAACCTGCGAATTTGATTTGCCGGCCTACTATGCATGGCAGCATCTGGGCTCCGCCACGCGCCAGCACGATTTGCAGCGCTGGGTGGCGCCGCTCGTGCCGCTGGCTGAATCCATACGCGTGCTGCTGACGCTTTTGCGCGACTCGGGTGCACCGCAAAAAGTGGTGGCTCCGGGCGGACAGTACCAGCAAACCCTACCGCAGGGACGTACCTTCCAGCTGCTGCGCCTGCGCATCGATCCCGCCAAGGGACTGATTCCCGAAATCAGCGGCAACCGCCTGATTGTGTCGGTACGCCTGATGCGCCACGAGAGCGATGACCGGCTGCACGCGAGCACGGATGATTCCACGTTTGAATTGACGCTTTGCTCCTGACCGGTTGATTGTTGCAGAATCGTTTGAGGTCATGTCAGCCATGAATGAAGACCCGATACCCGTCAAGCGGGTGGTATGCCCCGGTTGCGGCGGTCAAAGCATCTATGCACCGAGCAATCCCTTCCGGCCCTTTTGCAGCGAGCGCTGCAAGAACATCGATTTGGGCGCCTGGGCCAGCGAGGGGTTCAGATTGCCCGCGGACGCCCCGCCCGAGGACGAAAACCATGGTGACCCCAGGCTGCAATAAGTTTTAAAGCCGCAGACGGGACAGGATCGTACCCGGAAGGTCAAGAACACTACAAGAACGCTAGAAGATCAAGAAGATCGAAAAGGTCCGGAAGAAAAAAGGAAGAGGAAGAGGGAGAGGCAATGAAGAAATCCGTTATCTGGCCGGCACTGGCCATTCTGTTCGTCACTGCGCTAATGCAGGGCTCGGCGTACGCCCAGCCTGCAGAGCTTGCGCAAACCGGGAATCAGTCTGAAAAGGCAAAGTCCGGCAAAAAAGCAGCCAAGTCCCCAGCCCGGGGCAACAAGGTCAAGTTCATGCCGGGATCCGAAGAGACGGTCAGCCAGCGCGTCGCCCGGCTCAAGCGCGAATGCAAGGGAGCGGTAAACGCGGGCGCCTGCGAAGGCTACACGCGGTAAATGCGCGTCATGGGGCGCCGTGGGACGCCATCAGGAGCTACGCCTGGACGGCGTTGAAAGGTCTCGCGTCTCAGGTAGCGGTTGTGCCCAGTACCTGCTGGAGTTCACCGTTCTGGTACATCTCCATCATGATGTCCGAACCGCCAATGAACTCGCCTTTCACATACAGCTGGGGAATCGTGGGCCAGTTGCTGTATTCCTTGATGCCGTGACGGATTTCCTCGTCTTCCAGCACGTTGACCGTCACCGGTTTATTCACCCCGCAGGCTTTCAGCACCTGGATGGCGCGGCCTGAAAAGCCGCACATCGGGAACTGGGCAGTGCCTTTCATAAACAGGACGACGTCGCTGGATTTGACGATCTGGTCAATGCGTTGCTGGGTGGTGTCGCTGGTGCTCATGGTGAAATCCTTTGGAATGGGGCGCTAGGGACCCGTGTTGTGCCGAAAAACTGAGGTTTTCCGCCGGGTCGATTTTTTATATATGGAATCCGGGAATCAGAATTCAACGGGCTGAAACAGCTTGATTATCCCGCTGTTTGACACCAGGCGCTTGGGCGCTGCCCGACTGTCCGGACCTGGCGGCCTTCCCCGCAGAGTACTTACCCCGGCCATTGGCCGCCCGAGCAGCGCGCGATGCCCGCCAGGTCCGCACGGCTCTGGACCTGCGAAAAACCGCGCTCGGCGAGGAGACCGCGTACGGCAGCCGCCTGGTCATAGCCATGCTCCAGCAGGAGCCAGCCACCGGGCTCCAGGTGTCCCGGCGCCTGCATCACAATTTGCCGGATGTCTTCCAGCCCGTCGGCACCCGCTGCCAGCGCCGGCAAAGGCTCATGCGCCAATGCCGCCAAGTGTGGGTCGGAACTGGTGATGTAAGGCGGATTGCTGACGATCAGGTGAAAGTGTTCGCTAACTTCAGCCAGCCAGTCGCTCTGCCTGAACTCGAGCGCCAGCTGGAGGCGGTGCGCATTGTCACGGGCCACTGCCAGCGCGTCGGCGCTCGCGTCCACGGCAATCACCCGGGCCTCCCGGCCGGCCGCCTGCAGGCTGTGCACGATGGCCAGCGCAATGGCACCGCTGCCGGTGCCCAGGTCCAGAATGTGCGGCCGTAGCGGCATGGCGGGCGCCTGCAGCACCTCCAGCGACCAATGCACCAGCGTTTCGGTGTCGGGGCGGGGCACCAGCACCCGGGCGTCGACCCGCAGGTCCAGGCCAAAAAACTCCTTGCTGCCGACGATGTAGGCCAGGGGCTCACCGCTGGCCCGGCGCAGGCTGAATGCCCGCAAGCGCTCGGCGACCCCTTCCGTCAGCTCATCGGTGTCATGCGCCAGCAGCCAGGCCCGGTCGGTGGCGGGCTTGCCCAGCGCATGCAGCAGCAGCAACTGGGCGTCCAGCCGATCCAGCCCCAATGCCTGGGCGGCACTCAGGGCTTGGGCGCAGGTGGGCTGGTTGACCGGCTGGTTCATCGGGTAGCCCTGCATTTGCTATCAAAAAAATAGCTATTTGCGGGTGTAAGCATTGGGCTCCAACCCGATTTGGCATGTAACAAGCAGAAATTGACCATCTAGAAGCCGTTGTTGGCGGTTTCCAGCTCGGCCAGCTGCTCGGCGCCGCGCGCCACCTGCAGCGCCGTGATGACATCGCCCAAATCGCCTTCCATGATCGCCAGCAGCTTGTACAGCGTCAGATTGATGCGGTGGTCGGTCAGGCGGCCCTGCGGGAAGTTGTAAGTGCGGATGCGGTCGCTGCGGTCGCCCGTGCCGACCAGGCCCTTGCGCAGCGCCGCGTCCTTGGCGGCGCGCTCGGCGCGGTCTTTTTCATGGATGCGGGCGGTCAGCACCTTGAGCGCCTGGGCCTTGTTGCTGTGCTGGCTGCGGCCCTCCTGGCATTCGGCGACGATGCCGGTCGGGAGGTGCGTGATGCGCACGGCCGAGTCGGTCTTGTTGATATGCTGGCCGCCAGCGCCGCTGGCGCGGTAGGTGTCAATGCGCAGGTCGGCCGGGTTGATCTGGATGGCCACGGCCTCATCGGGCTCCGGCATCACGGCCACGGTGCAGGCGCTGGTGTGGATGCGGCCTTGGGTCTCGGTGGCCGGCACGCGTTGCACGCGGTGGCCGCCCGACTCAAAGCGCAGCTTGCCGTACACGCCCACGCCCGTGGCATCGGTCGGGCCGTCCATGCGCAACACCACTTCCTTGTAGCCGCCGAGCTCGCTGGGCGATTCGCTGATGATTTCAACCTGCCAGCGGTTGCGCTCGGCAAAGCGCGTGTACATGCGAAAGAGATCGCCGGCGAACAGCGCCGACTCATCGCCACCCGTGCCGGCGCGGATTTCAATGAAAGCCGCCCGCGCGTCGTCGGGATCCTTGGGAATCAGCATGAGCTGCAGGGCTTCGTCGAGCCGGGCGATATCCTGCTTGGCGGCGGCGATTTCCTCTTCGGCCATGGCGGCCATCTCGGGGTCGTCTTTGGCTTCCGCCAGCATGCCCTCGGCGCTGACCAGGTCGGCCTCGCGGCTGGTGAGCCGGGTGTATTGCTCGGCCACCACGCTGGCTTCGGCATGCTCCCGGGTCAGGGTGCGAAAACGGTCCAGATCGCTCACGACGTCGCTGGCGGACAGCAGGGAGTCCAGTTCATGCAGGCGCAGCAGCTGACGGTCCAGGGTTTGGCGGAGAAAGGGTTTCATCGAATCGAAGGCCGGGGGCGGCGAAAAAATCGGGGAGAACACGCTGGCGAAGCCGCCGGCAGGAAAGCAGCCGTTCTGGCGGCTACGGCGGCGCGCAGGGCCGGCGCTAACGCTCTTTGTGTTCTTTGGGCAGTTGCCCGCGCAAAAACAGCCTGGACACCGTGTTTGCCGTGACCTCGCGGCTGGCGGCGTCACCCGCGTGCAATTCGGCCAGCGCGCCGTGCAGCATTTTCTGCGTGAGGCCGCGCGTCAGCGCATCCAGCACGGCATCCATGGGCTCGCCCTTGGCCAGCAGTTTTTTGGCCCGGGCAATTTCCGCGGCCCGCCACTCATCGGTTTGCGCATTGAGCTGCTGGATCAAGGGTACCGTGCGGCGCTGGCCTAGCCAGTGCATGAAGTTCTGCACCCCGGCATCAATGATGACTTCCGCCTGGGCCACGGCTGCCTGGCGGTTGTCCTTGCCAGTCTGGACGACGTGTGCCAGGTCGTCCACGGTGTACAGGTAGATGTCGGGCAGATCCTTGACTTCGGGTTCGATGTCGCGCGGCACGGCCAGGTCAACCATGAACATGGGGCGGTGTTTGCGCAGCTTGACCGCACGTTCCACGGCGCCCAGGCCAATGATGGGCAGGGTGCTGGCCGTGCAGCTGATCACCGCGTCAAACTCGTGCAGGCGGCTGGGCAGATCGGCCAGGCGCATGACCTCGGCGCCAAAGCGGCTGGCGAGTTTTTCGCCGCGTTCCAGTGTGCGGTTGGCAATTGCCATGGACCGCGGATTTTTCGCGGCAAAGTGGGTGGCCGCCAGGTCGATCATTTCACCGGCACCGACGAACAGCACCTTGATGTCGCCCAGGTTTTCAAACAGCTGGCCAGCCAGCCGCACACTGGCGGCCGCCATGCTGATGCTGTGCGCGCCAATCTCCGTGCTGGTGCGTACTTCCTTGGCGACGGCGAAGGAGCGCTGGAACAGCTGGTGCAGCGTGCTGCCCATGGCGCCCGCGTCTTCCGCGGCACGCACCGCGTCTTTCAGCTGGCCCAGAATCTGCGGCTCGCCTAGCACCATGGAGTCGAGCCCGCTGGCGACGCGAAAGGCGTGGCGGGCTGCCTGGTCGTCCTGCAGGGTGTAGGCGTGCGAACGCAGCAGGGCAGGCGAGACGCCGCCGTTGTGCGCCAGCCACTCCAGCGTGTGCTCCAGATCGTTATGGTCGCCCGCGCAATAAATCTCGGTGCGGTTGCAGGTCGACAGCAGGGTGGCCTCGGGCTGGCGGGCCAGCGACTCGCGCAAGCCGCGCAGCGTGGGCTCGATCTGGTCCAGGGCATAGGCAAATCGCCCGCGCAAATCGAGCGGTGCAGTGGTATGGTTTAGCCCCAGGGCCCAGACTGACATGTTCCGATTATAAAATTGAAGTGCGGGATGGTCATTTGGCCTGGATCAATCACCCTCAATAGCCTTCTTGCGGCTGTTTTCGGGGCTTGCCCGTGACTCTGAACCGCCGCCATGACCGCTTACCTGCTGACCAACCACCTGCTCAACTTCATGGCGCCGGCCGCCTTCGTCGCTGTGCTGCTGGTGCTCCTGCCCCGTCTCTTTCCCGGATTTTTCAAATCAAAAAAACCGCTAACCCAGGCAGTCTGGGTGCAGTTAGCTATTGTTTTCGCAGCGGGTATGACCGTTCTTGTGGCCGGGCTGCTGATCTTCGGCCACGATGGAAAGATGTTGACTTATGCCGCGCTGGTGTTGGTTGCGGCACTGTGCCAGTGGGTCCTGCTGCGGGGCTGGAAGGCTTGACGGCGCGGTTTACAAATCAGGCTGGAAGACCTCCACCCGGTCAGTGATGATGCCGTCGGTGCCCAATTCGATCAGCCGGCGGGCGCTGGTTTCATCATTGACGGTGTAACTGAGCGTCCTGAATCCGGCTTTTTTGGCCTGTGCCATCGTGTCAGCGTTCCAGAGCTTTTGATTGCAGACGATGGCCACGCATTGCAGCTCCGACGCCGTTTCCAGCCAGTTTTCGGGTAGCTCGTCGAGCAGCAGGCCGCGCGGTAGCTGGGGCTGGGCAGCCCGCGCCGCCTCCAGCGCCGCGAGCTGAAACGACGTGAGCAGGGGCGGCGTGGCCGTGTTGTGCCAGAGCCTGGCGGTTTCATCGGCCACCACGGTACCGGTGTGGCTTTCGAGCCCCGGCGTCGGCTTGATCTCAAGGTTCAGGAAATAGCCGTTGTCCAGGCAATAGCGCGCAATGCTTCGCAGCGTCGGCAAAGGTTCGCCCGTGAATTGCGGTGAATGCCACCGCCCCGCATCGAGTTGTGCCAGCACCTTCCAGGGCTGCCTGCCGGCCACGCCGACGCCATTCGTGGTCCGTTCCAGCGTGGCGTCATGCAGCAGGAAAGGCACACCGTCGGCGCTGAGTTTCACGTCGCACTCAAACATGCGGTAGCCGTGGCTGGCCCCCAGCCTGAAGGACGCCAGCGTGTTTTCAGGCGCCAGTTTGCCGGCACCGCGGTGGGCGATCCAGCGCGGGTAGGGCCACGACGCCGAAGCTCCACCGCTCGCCACCTCGTGTGCTGCGCTGCGGCCGGCTGCTGCGACGCCTGCCGGATCAGGCGACCCGCTGTGCGACCGGCTATTCATGGCAGACGTTTCCCTGTCCCGGCGTCAAACCAGTGCAAACGGTCAGCGCGCGGTGTCACATGAATCGTGGCGCCGATGTCGGGTGCGGACGTGAGGCTCTCATCGGTGCGCACGATCAGGAACTCGTCACCCATGCGGCAGTACACCAGCCGCTCCGCGCCCAGCATTTCGAGGGTGTCGACCTGCACCGCCCAGCCGCTGGGGCCGATGTGCAGGTGCTCGGGGCGGATACCCAGAATCGCGCCCGGCTTGCCGCCGAAGTCGGCGTTGGGGGCCTGCTTGAGCAGGTTCATGGGTGGTGAGCCCATGAAGCTCGCCACAAAGGTGGTGGCGGGGCGGTTATAGACCTCTTCGGGGGTGCCGAACTGCTCCATGCGGCCCGCGTTCATCACGATCATGCGCTGCGCCAGCGTCATCGCCTCCACCTGATCGTGCGTGACAAACAGGGAGGTGATGCCCAGCTCGCGGTGCAGCTTCTGGATCTCCAGCCGGGTCTGCACGCGCAGCTTGGCGTCGAGGTTGGAAAGCGGCTCGTCGAACAAAAACACCTGGGGCTGGCGCACGATGGCTCGGCCCATGGCCACACGCTGGCGCTGCCCGCCCGAGAGCTCGCGGGGTTTGCGGTCCAGCAGGTGGCCGAGTTCGAGGATTCCGGCCGCCTTGTCGACACGACTCTTGATGTCGTTCTTCGGAACTTTCGCGATCTTCAGGCCGTACGCCATGTTGTCGAACACGCTCATGTGCGGGTAGAGCGCGTAGTTCTGGAACACCATGGCGATGTCGCGCGCGGCAGGCTCCAGGTCGTTGACCACCTTGCCGCCTATGGCAATTTTCCCCTCACTGATTTCCTCCAGGCCGGCGACCATGCGCAGCAGCGTGGACTTGCCGCAGCCGGAGGGGCCAACGATGACGATGAATTCACGGTCGGCGATTTCGGCGTTCACGCCGTGCAGGACCTGCACGGTGCTCTTGCCGGCGCCGTAGCGCTTGATGACGTTATTCAGCGAGATGGATGCCATGGGTGTTGCGCCTGCTGGTTGTCTTTTTTCGTCATTTTTGTCGTTCTCCTCGTTTTTTTGTTTCCCGCTTATTTCTCGGTATCCACCAGGCCCTTGACGAACCACTTCTGCATCAGCACCACCACGAAGGCGGGCGGCAGCATGGCCAGGATGGCTGTAGCCATGACCACGTTCCATTCATTGGCGGCGTCACCGCCAGCGATCATGCGCTTGATACCAATCACGACGGGGTACATGTCTTCACTGGTAGTGGCCAGCAGCGGCCAGAGGTACTGGTTCCAGCCGTAGATGAACTGGATCACGAACAGCGCGGCCATCGAGGTCTTGGACAGCGGCAGCAGGATGTCCTTGAAAAAGCGCATCGGGCCCGCGCCATCCATGCGTGCGGCCTCCACCAGTTCGTCGGGTACCGTCAGAAAAAACTGGCGAAACAGGAAAGTCGCCGTGGCGGACGCAATCAGCGGAATGGTGAGGCCCGCGTAACTGTTGAGCATGCCCAGATCGGACACCACCTTGTAGGTGGGGCCTATCCTCACTTCCACGGGCAGCATCAGGGTCACAAAAATCGCCCAGAAAAAGAAATTCTTGAAGGGAAAGCGGAAGTAGACGATGGCAAAAGCCGAGAGCAGCGAGATCGCGATCTTGCCGAAGGTGATGACCAGCGCCGTCACCAGGCTGACCCACATCATGCGGGCGACAGGCGCGGTGGAACCCGTTCCGGTGTCACGGCCGAACAGCGCGGCGCGATAGGTATCCCAGAGATGGCTGCCCGGCAGCAAGGGCATCGGGGCCTGCACGATTTCCTGCGCGGTATGGGTGGACGCCACGAAAGCCAGGTAGAGCGGAAAGGCGACGATCAAGACGCCCAGGATCACTACCGCATGGGCCAGAAAATTCAGCCAGGGATTGCGTTCAACCATGGCTGTTGCCTTGAACCCCATGTGCGCGAAGGGGCAGAGAGCGACACGCAGTGCGCGAACGTGGGGGCACCATTTTTCCGCCGGGCCGTCCCCAGGAAAAGAGCGCCCCCTCGGGGGGCAGAGAGAGACACGCAGTGCGCGAACGTGGGGGCACCATCAATATTGCACCTTCTTTTCAACATACCGGAACTGCACCACCGTCAGGGCAATCACGATGAGCATCAAGACCACCGACTGCGCCGCCGAGCCGCCGAGGTCCATGGCCTTGAAGCCATCGTAGTAGACCTTGTAAACCAGGATGGAAGTGTCCTGGCCGGGGCCGCCATGGGTGGTCGCGTCGACGATGGCAAACGTGTCGAAGAAGGCATACACCATGTTGATCACCAGCAGGAAGAAGGTGGTGGGCGAGAGCAGGGGGAACTGGATCGTCCAGAAGCGTCGCCAGGGGTGGGCACCGTCAATCGCCGCGGCCTCGATCAGTGACTTGGGAATCGACTGCAGACCGGCCAGGAAGAACAGGAAGTTGTAGGAAATCTGTTTCCATACCGCGGCCATCACGATCAGCGTCATCGCGTGGCCGGAATCGAGCAGGTGGTTCCAGTTGATGCCCACCTGCTCCAGGGCATAGGCGACCACGCCCAGCGCCGGCGAAAACATAAACACCCACAGCACACCGGCCACGGCAGGCGCCACGGCATAGGGGACGACCAGCAAGGTTTTGTAAAACAGCGCGCCCTTGATGATGCGGTCTGCAAAGATGGCCAGCGTCAGCGACAGGGAGATGCCGAGCACGGCCACCAGCACGGAAAATACCGCGGTGGTCTTGAAGGATGCGAGGTAGCCCGGGTCGTTGAACAGGTTTTCAAAGTTGGCCAGGCCGACCCATTCGGTGGAGCTGCCGAAGGCATCCTGTAGCTGGAACGACTGCAGCAACGCCTGCGCCGCGGGCCAGAAGAAAAACACGCTGATCACGATGACCTGGGGCGCCAGCAGCAGCCAGGGCAGCCAGCTTGAGCGGAACAAGACGCGTTTTTCCATGGGCCCATTCGAGGTAAACAATCCGTCCGCCGGCACCGGGCAGGCGGGGATTGCGGGTTTAGCCGTGGCGCTGCCCTGCGGCCGGCGCCGGGGATATCAGGACTTGTTGGCTTTCTGGAAGCGTTCGAGCTGCTCGTTGCCGCGTTTGACGATGGCATCCAGCGCTTCTTTGGCCGACTTCTTGCCGCTCCAGACCTGTTCGAGCTCTTCATCCTCGATGGCGCGGACCTGCACATAGTTGCCTAGGCGGATGCCCCGGCTCTTGTCGGTGACCTTGCGGATCATCTGCGTCACGGCGACATCGGTGCCCGGCTTTTCCTTGTAGAAACCCGATTTTTCGGTCAGCTGGTAGGCGGCGGTCGTGACCGGCAGATAGCCGGTGCGCTTGTGGCTGGCCGACTGCACTTCAGGGCTGGAGATGTAGCTGAAGAAGGCCGCCACCCCTTTGTATTCAGCGGGTTTCTTGCCCGACATGACCCACAGGCTGGCACCGCCGATCACCGTGTTCTGCGGCGCACCGGGGACATCGGGGTAGTAGGGCAGCGGGGCCAGGCCATAGCCGAATTTGGTGTTCTTGGCCACATTGCCATAAAAGCCCGAGGAGGTGTTGATCATGGCGCACTCGCCCGAGATGAAGCTCGCCTCGGGTACATTGCCGCGGCCCTTGTAGACGAACAGGCCCTGTTTGGACATGCTGGCCAGGTTTTCGATATGCCGCTGGTGCAGCGGCGAGTTGATCTTCATCCGCGCGTCCATGCCGGCCAGGCCATTGGACTTGCTGGCGAACTCGACGTTGTGCCAGGCGGAAAAGCTTTCCAGTTGGGTCCAGCCCTGCCAGGCCGTCGTGAAGGGGCACTTGTGGCCGGAGGCCTTGAGCTTGGCAGCCGCCAGCGCCACTTCGGGCCAGGTCGACGGGGCCTTGTCCGGGTCCAGGCCTGCCGCCTTGAACGCGTCCTTGTTGTAGTAAAAAATGGTGGTCGAGCTGTTGAACGGAAAGCTCAGCATCTGGCCGTTTGGCGCCGTGTAGTAGCCGGCGACTGCCGATATGTAAGCGGTCGGGTCGAATTTCTGTCCGGCGTCCTTCATGACTTTGGCGACGGGCACGATCGCGCCCTTGCTGGCCATCATGGTGGCGGTGCCCACCTCGAAGACCTGCAGGATGTGCGGTGCGTTACCGGCGCGGAAGGCGGCGATGGCGGCGGTCATCGACTCGTCGTAGCTGCCCTTGTAAGTGGGCACTATGCGGTATTCCTTCTGGCTTGCATTGAAATCCTTGGCCAGGTCGTTGACCCATTCGTTGTTGACGGCAACCATCGAGTGCCACCACTGGATATCCGTTTGCGCCTGGCTCGCCAGGGGAGCAAGCAGGGCGCAGGCGGCGAAAGTCAACGTAGATAGGCGGGATTTCATGAAAACTCCTGAGGTGAAGGCCCATTTTTGGGTGGTTTTATTCAAGTTGGGCAGTCTGGGACCTGTTTGTGACAGGCCGATTTAAGCGATTTGATGCCTTCTTAACAAGCGGGATTTCCATGAGGCCATTGGGCTGGGGTCCCGGCCAAATGGCGTGCTGCGGTAACATAGGGCAACAGCGCTGGACGTGGGTCCGAAGCCGCTGATTTTCACGATGAACGCCCCTACTACCCTTCAAGAATTGAACGTTTTTGCGGATGACGCAAAGCCCGGCGAAGCACGCATTCGCGAAATTCCCTATAACTACACGTCCTTTTCCGATCGTGAAGTGGTTATTCGTCTGCTGGGCGTACCTGCCTGGGACCTGCTGAACCGCCTGCGCGACGAACGGCGCACCGGCCGGTCTGCCCGCATGCTCTACGAGGTGCTCGGAGACATCTGGGTGGTTCAGCGCAACCCGTATCTGCAGGATGACCTGCTGGACAACCCCAAACGCCGCAAGCTGCTGGTGGATGCCTTGCATCATCGCCTCTCCGAAGTTGGCAAGCGCCGCACACCTGATGCCGACAGCCAGCGCGATGCCATCGTCGGCGAGCTGCTGGACGCGGCCCGCAGCGCGGTCAGCCGCTTTTCGGCTTCGTTTGAGGAAATGGCCGGCCTGCGCCGCCAAACCGAGCGCAAACTGCGCAAGCTGACGCTCAAGGACAACATCAAGTTTGACGGCCTGTCACGCGTCTCGCACGTCACCGATGCCACCGACTGGCGTGTCGAATACCCCTTTGTCGTGCTCACCCCCGATTCCGAGCAGGAAATGGCCGGACTGGTCAAGGGCTGCATCGAACTGGGCCTGACGATCGTGCCGCGCGGCGGCGGCACCGGCTACACCGGCGGCGCGATTCCGCTGACCTGGAAGTCAGCCGTCATCAACACCGAAAAACTCGAAGCGATGACCGAAGTGGAGATGGTCTCGCTGCCCGGTATTGCGCAGCCCGTGGCCACGGTCTGGACCGAAGCCGGCGTGGTCACGCAGCGCGTGGCCGATGCGGCCGAGCGGGGCGGATTTGTGTTCGCAGTGGACCCGACCTCTGCCGAAGCGTCCTGCATAGGCGGCAATATTGCGATGAATGCCGGGGGCAAAAAGGCCGTGCTGTGGGGTACGGCGCTGGACAATCTGGCCTCCTGGCGCATGGTGACACCGCAGGCCCAGTGGCTGGAGGTCACCCGGCTGGACCACAACCTGGGCAAGATCCACGACGCCGAAATGGCCAGCTTCGAGCTCAAGTATTTTGAAGCCGACGGCAAGACGCCGGTGCGCACGGAGCGCCTGGACATCCAGGGCAAAACTTTCCGCAAGGAAGGCCTGGGCAAGGACGTCACCGACAAATTCCTCAGCGGCTTGCCGGGCATCCAGAAAGAAGGCTGCGACGGACTGATCACCAGCGCCCGCTGGATCGTGCACCGCATGCCGGCGCACACGCGCACCGTTTGCCTGGAGTTTTTCGGCAATGCCAAGGACGCCGTGCCCAGCATCGTCGAGATCAAGGACTTCATGTTTGCCGAGCAAAAGCGCGGCGGCGCCATTCTGGCGGGTCTGGAACATCTGGACGACCGTTACCTGAAGGCGGTCGGCTACGCGACCAAGTCGAAGAAGCACGGCGGCCTGCCGAAAATGGTGCTGTTCGGCGACATCGCCGGCGATGACGCCGATGTGGTGGCGCGTGCGACCTCGGAAGTGGTGCGCATTGCCAACTCGCGCCACGGTGAAGGCTTTATCGCCATCAGCCCGGACGCGCGCAAAAAATTCTGGCTGGACCGCAAGCGCACTGCCGCCATTTCGCGGCACACCAATGCCTTTAAGATCAATGAAGACGTGGTAATTCCGCTGCCACGCATGGCCGAGTACACCGACGGCATCGAGCGCATCAATATCGAGCTGAGCCTGCGCAACAAGATCAGGCTGTGCGACGAGCTGGAAGCCTTTTTCCTCAAGGGCCACCTGCCCCTGGGCAAATCGGACGATGCCAACGACATCCCGTCGGCCGAGCTGCTGGAAGACCGGGTCGGCCAGGCGCTGGCCATGATTGCCGAAGTCCGGGCCCTCTGGGCCGGCTGGCTGGAGGGCGTCGAGGCATTTTTCCCGCAGCTGCAGGACCACACGCTGCGCGCCAGCTGGAAGACGCAGATCCGGGCCAGGCTCCAGGCCATCTTCAGCGGCGCGCCATTCCTGCCCATCCTGGAAGAATGCAATGCCATTCACAAACGGGTGCTCAAGGGCCGCGTGTGGGCGGCGCTGCACATGCACGCGGGCGATGGCAATGTGCACACCAATTTGCCGGTCAACAGCGACGACTACGAAATGCTGCAGACCGCGCACGAAGCCGTGGCGCGCATCATGGTGCTGGCGCGCTCGCTCGACGGCGTGATTTCCGGCGAGCACGGCATCGGCATCACCAAGCTCGATTTCCTGACCGATGAAGAGCTGCGCCCCTTCACCGAGTACAAGCAGAAGGTCGACCCTGAAGGGCGCTTCAACAAAGGTAAGTTGCTACGAAATCAGGAGCTTAATACCGAGAATGGTAAAGGGATGCCGGCTGATTTGACCAATGCCTACACGCCCAGCTTCGGCCTGATGGGCCATGAGTCACTGATCATGCAGCAGTCTGATATCGGCGCCATTGCCGACAGCATCAAGGACTGCCTGCGCTGCGGCAAATGCAAGCCGGTGTGCGCCACGCATGTGCCGCGCGCCAACCTGCTGTACAGCCCGCGCAACAAGATCCTGGCAACCTCGCTGCTGGTGGAAGCGTTTTTGTATGAAGAGCAGACCCGGCGCGGCATCAGCATCAAGCACTGGGAAGAGTTTGAGGATGTGGCCGACCACTGCACGGTATGCCACAAGTGCCTGACGCCCTGCCCGGTGGATATCGACTTTGGCGATGTGTCGATGAACATGCGCAACCTGCTGCGCAAGATGGGTCAGAAGTCCTTCCGGCCCGGTAATGCGGCCGCCATGTTCTTCCTCAACGCCACCAATCCGCAAACCATCAAGTTCATGCGCAGCGCCATGGTTGACGTCGGCTTCAAGGCCCAGCGCCTGGCCAATGACCTGCTGCGCACCCTGGCGCGCAAGCAGACCGCCAGGCCGCCGGCAACGGTGGGCAAGGCGCCGGTCAAGGAGCAGGTGATCCACTTCATCAACAAGAAAATGCCTGGCGGCCTGCCCAAGAAGACGGCCCGGGCCCTGCTGGACATCGAAGACAAGGATTACGTGCCCATCATCCGCAATCCGAAAAACACCACGGCGGAAACCGAGGCGGTGTTTTATTTTCCGGGTTGCGGCTCCGAGCGTCTGTTCAGCCAGGTTGGCCTGGCCACGCAGGCCATGCTGTGGCATGCCGGCGTGCAAACCGTGCTGCCGCCGGGCTACCTGTGCTGCGGCTACCCGCAGCGCGGCTCGGGCCAGTACGACAAGGCCGAGAAAATCATCACCGACAACCGGGTGCTGTTTCACCGCGTGGCCAACACCCTGAACTACCTGGACATCAAGACCGTGGTGGTCAGCTGCGGCACCTGCTATGACCAGTTGCAGGGATACGAGTTCGACAAGATTTTCCCGGGCTGCCGCATCATCGACATCCATGAGTATCTGCTCGAAAAAGGCATCACGCTGCGCACGGACGAGCCTGGCAAGGGCTATCTGTACCACGACCCCTGCCACAGCCCGATGAAGCTGCAGGAGCCGATGAAGACCGTCAAGGCGCTGCTCGGCGACAACGTCCTCAAGAACGAGCGCTGCTGCGGTGAGTCGGGCACGCTGGGCGTGACGCGGCCTGACATTTCAACGCAGATCCGCTTTCGCAAGGAAGAGGAGTTGCGCAAGGGCGAGGCCAGCCTGCGGGCCGCCGGTGCGGTGGGCGCGCACGAAGACGTCAAGATACTGACCAGCTGCCCCAGTTGCCTGCAAGGGCTGTCCCGCTACGGAGGCGACCTGCAAAATGGCCTGCTGGAAGCCGATTACATCGTCGTCGAAATGGCCAACCAGATTCTGGGCAAGGAATGGCTGCCGGCCTATGTCGAGGCGGCCAACCACGGCGGTATCGAGCGGGTGCTGGTGTAGAGCAGAAAAGCGGAAAGCGCTGGTGGTTTGGCCGGTGGCTCCCGCTCCAGCAATGCACCAGCCCCCAGGCAAGCGTTCGACCTCCACAGGGTTCGATTTGGTTTATACAGAAAGTGATGCATCACCATGGCAGGTCTTCAGGCCGGTTCACCGACTCCCACGGCGTTGACGGTTCACAGCCAGTCCCGTGTTCTTGAAATCGCGTTTTCGGACGGTGCCGGGTTCAGGATTCCGTTTGAACTGATGCGTGTGTACTCGCCGTCCGCGGAAGTGCAGGGCCACGGCCCGGGCCAGGAGGTGCTGCAGACCGGCAAGCGCGAGGTGAATATCGTCGAGCTGGAACCCATAGGCAACTACGCGGTCAAGCCGGTATTTTCCGATGGCCACGAAAGCGGCATTTTTTCCTGGGACTATCTGTACCACTTGGGCGTCGAGCAGGACCGCCTGTGGGACGACTACAACCGGCGGCTGCAGGCTGCGGGTCGGGACAGGGATGCCCCCATGGTCGAAGCCTCGGGCCACGCCTGCGGGAGTCACTGAGGAACGCCCGCAGCCGGCGAGCCCTGTCCGCATGGCTGTGCGGGACTGTTGTTTTTCCGGTATAAAAATTCGCAATGCCCTGAAGCGATGCAGGGTTGTCGCAAGCAATTGGGGCTTTGCCCTCTAGCATTCACTTTATGACGAAAACCCATTTCGGCTTTGAATCCGTCGAGGAGCAGGACAAGGCGCGACGCGTGCGCGGCGTGTTTGACTCTGTTGCGCCCAAATACGACGTGATGAATGACCTGATGTCGATGGGTCTGCACCGCGCCTGGAAGGCCTACACCGTGCTGGTCGCCAATGTCAAGGAGGGCCAGCAGGTGCTCGACATTGCCGGTGGAACGGGCGACCTGGCCCTGGCATTTGCCCGCAAGGTGGGCAGCAGCGGGCGGGTGGTCCACACCGACATCAACGAGGCGATGCTCAGGGAAGGGCGCAACCGGCTGCTGGATGCCGGTGTGAACCTGCCCACGCTGGTCTGCGATGCAGAGCACCTGCCATTTGCCGATGCCAGTTTCGACGTGGTCACCGTCGCTTTTGGCTTGCGCAACATGACGCACAAAGAGGATGCCCTGCGCGAAATGAACCGCGTGCTCAAGCCCGGCGGCAAGTTGCTGGTGCTGGAGTTCTCCAGGGTGGCCAAGCCGCTGGAAAAGATTTATGACTGGTATTCGTTCAAGGTCTTGCCCAGACTGGGCAAGCTGGTGGCCAATGACGATTCAAGCTACCAGTATCTCGCCGAGTCGATTCGCATGCATCCGGGCCAGGAAGAACTCAAAGCCCTGATGCTCAAAGGTGGTTTCGGTCATGTGGACTATCACAACCTGACCGGCGGGGTCGTGGCATTGCATGTTGCAATCAAGTGCTGAAGACGCATTTCAGAAGTGTTGAAGACGTTAAACGGGTTTTAAATAAACAGGCGAAAAGCCTGCTCAAGGAGATGTCATGAAGATCTGGTCCGTCATTCTTTCTGCCGTAATGGCGCTCACCCTGGCTGTGCCGGGGACGGACGCCGAGGCTGCGCGTCTGGGTGGCGGCAAGTCCATTGGCAAGCAATCGTCCAATGTCACGCAGCGTGAATCCACGTCGGGCGGCGCTACGTCCGCGACCAACTCCGCGGCCAAACCGGCCGCGCCTGCTGCGACACCTGCCCCCGCCACCCCGAAAAAGCCATGGGGCGCCATGCTGGGCGGCCTGGCGGCCGGCCTCGGCCTGGCCTGGCTGGCTTCGTCGCTGGGCCTGGGTGAAGCCTTTGGCCAGATCATCATGTTCGCGCTGCTGGCCCTGGTGATCATGGTGGTAATCGGTTTTATCATGCGCAAGCTCAAGGGTGGCGGGGCCGGCCCGGCTGCCGCACGCACGCAGGAGCCGTTTGCATTCCAGGGTGCGGGCAGCGCGACCACGCCGAGGAACTACAGTCCGGAAAATGTCGGCAACGACGCCTCGGCGCGCCCCTGGGAGCGCGGTGGCATGGCGTTCGATGCCAACCGCGACGCGGCAGCCGCGCCCGCCGCGGGTTCCATGATTGGCTCGGCCTTGCTGGGCACCCAGACCTGGGGCGTCCCGGCGGGGTTTGATGCCGAGGGCTTCCTCAAGGCCAGCAAGGCGAATTTCGTGACGTTGCAGGATGCCTGGGACCGCTCCGACATTCAAAGCCTGCGCGCCATGATGACCGACGACATGCTGGAGCAGATCAAGGCGCAGCTGGCCGACCGCGAATCTCACACCGGTGGGGTGGTCAACCGGACCGAGGTCGTGATGCTCAATGCGCAGCTGCTGGGCATTGAGGAGCTGAGCGATACCTACATGGCCAGCGTCGAGTTCTCGGGGATGATCCGCGAGGACGCTTCCGCCGGTGCCAGCCCCTTCCGCGAAGTCTGGAACATGACCAAGCCGCGTAACGGCGGCAGTGGCTGGCTGGTCGCCGGCGTTCAAGCCCTTCAATAAACCACCCCCGTCCGGGCTCACTTCGTGTAGCCCGTTCCCCCTCAAGGGGGCGGCGCCTGCGGTCTGGCCAAGCCAGTCCCGCGGCCCCCGCTGGTTGCGCCCATCGAACTCTTCAACCCAGCATGAGCCGTGGAACCGGCTTGGCCGGGCCGCAGGCGCAGCGGCCCCCTCGGGGGGCAGAGAGCCACACGCAGTGGGCGAACGTGGGGGCCACATTGCTGTCAAAATCGGGGACGTATGAATAACACGTCCCCTTTTTCTTTTCTCGAATCTGTCGCCAGCCGTTTTCAACCACCTGCCTGGGTAGTCGATGAAGGGCAGCAGCGGCTGGTGCTGTTTCTGAACCATGTCTTGCTGCAGGAAAAGCAGGCGCAGGACCGGCTGTTACGGCAAAAAGGCCGTGTTATTCACCTTCGGTGGGGCATTTTTGCGCTTGATTTGGTGGTCACCCCGGCGGGTCTGGTGGACCGTGCGTCACCCGCAGCGCAGCCGGACCTGCTGCTTTCGGTGGTCGCCGAGTCGCCCTTGGTCGTTATGCAGTCGGTGGTGGCGGGCAAAGCGCCGCCGGTGAAGATTGAAGGCGATGTGCAGCTGGCGGCCGAGGTGGGATGGCTGGCCGAAAACCTGCGTTGGGATGCCGAAGAAGACCTCTCCCGCCTGATCGGTGATGCGCCTGCGCATGCCCTCGCCGATGCGGGAAGGCGGTTGCTGTCCGGCCTGAAGCAGTTTCTGGCGCAGTCGCCAGGGTCAGCGGCCCCCTCCTCAATGTCCTCTTCATCACCCTCATCACCTTCGTCACCTTCGTCAGCTCCTTCTCCAGTCGTGGCGCCCGGGTCATCTCCGGATGCCGCGAAAGCCTCTGCATGACCCGGGTGTTCAGGGGAGGGTTCATTGTCTGGACCGCGCTTCGTTTCGGTCTCGATGAACTGGTCCTGTCCAGCTTTGAAAAGCCCTGGGTCCGTCTGCTGACCCGCATCGTCTCGCTGGGGCGTAACCTAAGCGCTCCCCGTGGCGCCCGTCTTCGCGAGGCGCTGGAGAGGCTGGGGCCTATCTTCGTCAAGTTTGGGCAGGTGATGTCCACCCGGCGCGACCTGCTGCCGCCCGACATCGCCGATGAGCTGGCCCGCCTGCAGGACCGGGTGCCGCCCTTTGAATCGGCTGTGGCCGTTGCCATCATCGAAAAGGCGTTTGCCCGGCCCCTGGACCGCATATTCGCGACGTTTGAGCACGTACCCGTGGCCAGCGCGTCGATTGCCCAGGTTCATTTCGCGACGCTGCACGACGGCCGTGAAGTAGCGGTCAAGGTCTTGCGCCCGAACATGCTGCCCGCGATCGAGAAAGACCTTGCGCTCATGCACATGATGGCCGGCTGGGTGGAGGGCGCATCCGCCGATGGCAAGCGCCTCAAGCCGCGCGAAGTGGTGGCCGAATTTGACAAATACCTGCACGACGAGCTGGACCTGCTGCGCGAAGCCGCGAATGCGGCGCAACTGCGCCGGAACATGCAGGACCTCAATCTCGTCATGATTCCGGAAATGTTCTGGGATTACTGCATGCCCGATGTCATGGTGATGGAGCGCATGAAGGGGGTGCCCATAAGCCAGGTCCAGCGGCTGCGCGATGCCAGCGTGGACATGAAGAAACTGGCCCGCGACGGCGTGACCATTTTTTTCACCCAGGTGTTTCGCGATGGCTTTTTTCATGCCGACATGCACCCGGGCAATATTCAGGTCAGCCTCGCCCCCGAGACATTCGGGCGCTATATTTCGCTGGATTTCGGCATTGTGGGCACGCTCACAGAGGTGGACAAGGAATACCTCGCGCACAATTTCAGTGCCTTCTTCCAGCGCGACTACAAGCGCGTTGCCGAGTTGCATCTGGAGTCCGGATGGGTGCCTGCCACCACCCGTGTGGACGAGCTGGAAGCGGCGATCCGGGCCTGTTGCGAGCCATACTTCGACCGGCCACTCAAGGAAATTTCACTGGGCCTGGTGCTGATGCGCCTGTTCCAGACCTCCCGCCGTTTTCAGGTGGAAATCCAGCCGCAACTGGTCCTGCTGCAAAAAACACTGCTCAACATCGAAGGGTTGGGGCGCGAGCTGGATCCCGAGCTTGACCTTTGGAGCACTGCCAAGCCTTTTCTTGAAAAATGGATGCTGGAGCAGGTAGGGCCCGAAAAGCTTTGGGCCCAGCTCAAGGCCGAGGCCCCCGCCTATGCCAAGCTGGTGCCGGAGCTGCCCCGGCTGCTGGCCCAGTACCTCAGGGCACCGTCGGGGCCGAGCCGTCGCGACGTGGAAGCACTGCTGGCCGAGCAAAAGCGCACCAACAGGCTGCTGCAAAGCCTGATCTATGGCGGTTTGGGCTTTGTGCTGGGCCTGATCGCCATGCAGCTGCTGTTGCGCGTCCGGATTTTCTGACGCCTCATCCCCGGTGCCGGCCCGAGCCGCGCTGCCGCACAGGCCCGGGGCGCCGCGGGTCTCCCCCGCCGGTTTGCCTTGAAGTTGGCCGCAACGCCTATAATTTAAGGTTTTGCGCTGGCAAGCCTTCTTCAGGCGCAACTTCCCGGACAGAACCTCTAGCACTATGCCAATCTACGCCTATAAATGCGAGTCCTGCGGGCATGCCAAGGACGTCTTGCGAAAGATATCGGATGCACCCTTGACCGACTGCCCGCAATGCGGGGCCGCCAGCTTCAAGAAACAGCTCACGGCAGCCGGCTTTCAGCTCAAGGGTTCGGGCTGGTACGTGACTGATTTCCGCGGCGCCGACAAGTCAGCGCCGCCTGCCAAATCAGGTGACGCCGCGTCGACCACAGCGGAAAGCTCAGGCAGCAAATCCGCCGCCGATACCGGCGCGGCCGCTGCGCCGGCCAGTACCCCTGCACCAGCTGCGCCGGTGGCCGCGCCGGCCCCCCAGGGCGCGACCAGCGATTCGTCATCCAAAGCGTCGTGATGAGCTCCGTTCGCCGATGGCTTCTGGCCGGACTCCTGGTGCTGGTGCCTCTGGCCATCACCCTGTGGGTGCTCGACTGGATCGTCGGCACGCTGGACCAGACCCTGCTGATTCTTCCGACGGCCTGGCATCCCGACAGGTTGCTGGGGTTTCACATTCCCGGTTTCGGGGTATTGCTGACACTGGTCATCGTGCTGCTGATGGGCGCCATTGCCAGCAACTTTTTTGGCAAGAAGCTGGTCCATTGGGGCAATTTATTGCTGCACCGTATTCCCATTGTGCGGTCCATCTATTCGAGCGTGAAGCAGGTCTCGGACACGCTGTTTTCCGAGAGCGGCGATGCCTTTCGCCAAGCCCTGCTGGTGCAATGGCCGCGCGAGGGCGTCTGGACGATCGGATTCCTGACCGGTTTTCCGGGCGGCGATGTGGTCAACCATTTGTCGGGGGACTACGTGAGCGTCTACGTTCCCACGACCCCCAACCCCACGGGCGGCTACTTTGTCATGCTGAAAAAGTCCGATTGCATCGAGCTGAAAATGAGCGTCGACGAGGCACTGACTTACGTGATTTCGATGGGCGTCGTGGTTCCCTCACGACCCGTCCCGCCACTGACCCCGCCCCTGTAAACGGCGAAAACTGCCCCAGAGGCATTGAAAGTTCGAGATTCTTTTATGGCTATTGCTTCCCAAATGCGTTCAAACTATTGCGGTCTGGTGACCGAAAGCCTCATGGGCCAGACCGTCAGCCTGTGCGGCTGGGTCAACCGCCGGCGTGACCACGGCGGCGTGATTTTCATTGACCTGCGCGACCGGGAAGGTTACGTGCAGGTAGTGTGCGACCCGGACCGCGCCGACATGTTCAAGACCGCCGAGGGCGTGCGCAATGAGTTCTGCGTGCAGGTCAAGGGCGTGGTGCGCGCTCGCCCGCAGGGCACCACCAACGACAGCCTGAAAAGCGGCAAGATCGAGGTGCTGTGCCATGAGCTGATCGTGCTCAATCCCAGTGTCACGCCGCCTTTCCAGCTCGATGACGACAACCTGTCCGAAACCACGCGCCTGACGCACCGGGTGCTGGACCTGCGCCGCCCCTACATGCAGAAGAACCTCATGCTGCGTTACCGCGTGGCCATGGAAACGCGCAAGTTCCTCGACGCGCATGGTTTCATCGACATTGAAACCCCCATGCTGACCAAGAGCACCCCCGAAGGCGCGCGTGATTACCTTGTGCCCAGCCGTGTCAATGAAGGCATGTTCTTTGCGCTGCCGCAGAGCCCGCAGCTGTTCAAGCAGTTGCTGATGGTGGCGGGCTTTGACCGTTATTACCAGATCACCAAGTGCTTTCGTGACGAGGATCTGCGTGCCGACCGCCAACCTGAATTCACGCAGATCGATATTGAGACATCCTTCATGGGGGAGCAGGACATCCGCGACATGTTCCAGGGCATGATCAGCAACATCTTCAAGACCGTGCTGGATACCGACCTTGGCGAGTTTCCGGTCATGGCCTACAACGATGCGATGTACCGTTACGGCTCCGACAAGCCGGACCTGCGGGTGAACCTCGAATTCACCGAGCTGACCGATGTGATGGCCGATGTCGACTTCAAGGTGTTCAGTGCGCCAGCGACCACCAAGGGCGGCCGCGTGGTTGCGCTGCGCGTGCCCGGCGGCGCGGAGATGAGCCGCGGCGAGATTGACGGCTACACCGAGTTTGTCAAGATTTACGGCGCCAAGGGCCTGGCCTGGATCAAGGTCAATGATGCGGGCAAGGGCCGTGAAGGGCTTCAGAGCCCCATCGTCAAGAACATCCACGACGCCGCCATTGCCGAAATCCTCAAGCGCACCGGCGCGCAGAACGGCGACCTGATTTTCTTTGGCGCCGACAAGGAAAAGGTCGTCAACGACAGCATAGGCGCGCTGCGCCTGAAGGTCGGCCACAGCGAATTCGGCAAAAAGACCGGCCTGTTCACGGCCGGCTGGAAGCCGCTGTGGGTTGTGGACTTTCCGATGTTCGAGTTTGATGAGGAAGGCCAGCGCTGGAGCGCAGTGCACCATCCCTTCACGGCGCCCAAGGACGGGCATGAAGACTGGATGGACACCGACCCCGGCCGCTGCATCGCCAAAGCCTACGACATGGTGCTCAACGGCTGGGAGCTCGGCGGAGGCTCGGTTCGTATTCACCGCGCTGATGTGCAGAGCAAGGTGTTCAATGCGCTGAAGATCGGACCTGAAGAAGCGCAGCAGAAATTCGGCTTCCTGCTGGACGCCTTGCAGTATGGCGCGCCGCCGCACGGTGGCCTGGCCTTTGGACTGGACCGCATCGTCACCATGATGACGGGGGCCGAGTCGATCCGTGACGTGATTGCCTTCCCGAAAACCCAGCGTGCGCAATGTCTGCTGACCCACGCACCGAGTCCGGTCGATGAAAAGCAGCTGCGCGAGCTGCATATCCGCCTGCGCAATCCGCAGCCGGCGTGATCATGGCGCCCCCACGCTCGCCGCTTCGTGTGCTGCGCTGCCCCCCGGGAGGGCTGGCCTTGCCGGGGGTGGCCCGGCGCTGCGGCCGCGCTCGCTGACGCCAGCTACCTGGCGGGGTAAATCTTGAAAGCCTTCAAGATCCCCGAGTCGGTGCTGGTCGTCATCCATACGCCGCAGCTCGATGTGCTGTTGCTTGAGCGTGCCGACCATCCGGGCTTCTGGCAGAGCGTCACCGGCTCCAAGGATATGGAGGACGAACCGCTCCTGCAGACGGCGCTACGCGAGGTGATGGAGGAAACCGGCATTGCCGCCGCACCCGCACAATTCCGGGACTGGGCGCTCTCCAATCGTTACGAGATTTACCCGGCCTGGCGCCATCGTTACGCGCCAGGGGTGACGCACAATACCGAGCATGTGTTCGGCTTGTGCGTGCCCGAGACCAGCGCGGTGACCCTCCATCCGCGCGAGCACACAGCCTGGCAGTGGTTGCCGTATCGGGCCGCCGCCGATCTCTGTTTTTCCCCCTCAAACGCCGAAGCGGTCCTGTTCCTGCCGCGGTTCATGGCCTGAAGCGGGGACTGGCCACGCGGTGGGCCTTGTCGTTTTACTGCACGCCGATGCGGGTGCGCTGCCCGCAGGTGGGTCGCAGCCGATTGGCAAATGCCGGGCAGTCGGTTTAAATGGGCTGGCCAGCCCGCATCGCACCACCGTACCACCGCACCTGACATCTGAAATCCACCAGCCTCACACGAAATTTCCCGGCCCATGTCCCCACTCCACAAGTCTGAAGCCGTGCAATTGCTCGAGGGCGCCCAGGCCTTGTTTCCGGCTCTCATCAAGGCCTTTGATGGCGCGGTCAACTGGATACAGCTGGAGACCTATATTTTTGATGTTCACGGGGTCGCAGCGGAGGTGGCCGAGGCGCTGGCGCGGGCAGCCGGGCGCGGTGTGACGGTCCAGGTGCTGGTCGATGGCATCGGCACCGATCCCTTGCCGGCGGAGTGGCAAAAAAAATTCAGCGAAACGGGCGTGGAGTGGTGCGTCTACTCGCCGCTGGCTTCCGGCTTCGGCGGGCTGGGCGGCCTGGGCCTGCTGGTGCCCGACCGCTGGCGCAGGCTGCACCGCAAACTGTGCGTGGTGGACCAGCACGTGGTTTTTTGCGGTGGCATCAATGTGCTGGATGACTTCTACGATCCCAACCATGGGGAACTCCAGTCTCCTCGTCTTGATTTTGCCGTGGCGGTGACAGGCCCGCTGGCCGCTGATGCCGCCGACGCCGCCGCACTGCTCTGGTGGCGCGTTCAGGCGGGCTACAGCGCACGGCAAAGGCATTTGAGCGCGGCGTGGGAAAAGTTCAAGGCAGCCGGTTATGGCGGCCGCACCGGCAACGGGATGCTCACCGGCCGGCCCCATTTCAGGCTTGTCGGTGCGCCGGGCGCGCGGGCCGCGCTGATCTTGCGCGACAACCTGCGCAACCGCAGCAGCATCGAGCGCGCTTACCGCAAGGCGATCGGCCAGGCGCGCCAGGAAATCATCATTGCGAATGCCTATTTCCTGCCCGGTGGAAAACTGCGCCGCGCCCTCATCAACGCGGCCAGACGCGGTGTGAGCGTGACCCTGCTGCTGCAGGGACGCTATGAGTACTTCATGCAATACCATGCGGCGCGGCCGGTGTACGGCGCCCTGTTGGCGGCAGGGGTGGAAATCCATGAATACGAGGCGAGTTTTCTGCATGCCAAGGTGGCCGTCGTGGATGGACACTGGGCCACGGTGGGTTCGTCCAACCTGGATCCGCTCAGTTTGCTGCTGGCCCGCGAGGCCAATGTGGTGGTGGAGAACAAGGCGTTTGCCGGCGAGTTGCGGGACCGTCTGTGCCTGGCCATGACCAGCTACGGCCGGCGCATCGACCCCGCCGTCTACAGCCAGCGGCCGCTGGGCCAGCGTTTGCGGGGCTGGATGGCCTATGCCCTGATGCGGCTGGCCCTGCTGATAACCGGACAGCGGTACTGAACCCATTGCCCCCGCCGTGGCGGGGCCGCCGAAGGTGTTATTTCGCTATTAAATGTATAGCTGCTTGTGCATGTGTCCTGTGCTCTGGAGACTTAAAACCCTGTAAATTCCGGGACAAGACTGTTTCAGGACGGACTGGTAATATCAGGCATGCTTATGAAATCCACCACGCACCCCCAGGGTCCCACCGACGAGGGAACGCCCGTATCCGTGAAGATCCGCGAGCGCCTGCATCAGGCACGCAAGCGTTTCCATGCGAACGACAACATTGCCGCGTTCATTGAGCCGGGCGAGCTCGAAAAGCTGCTTGACGAAGTTGAAGTCAAGATGCAAACCGTACTCGACAGCCTGGTGATCGATACGGCCGGCGATCACAACACCAACAACACCGCGCGCCGCGTGGCCAAGATGTATGTGAACGAGGTGTTCAAGGGCCGTTATGTGCAGCCGCCCAGCATCACCGAATTCCCCAATGCCGAACACCTCAACGAGTTGATGATCGTCGGGCCGATCACCGTACGCAGTGCCTGTTCACACCATTTCTGTCCGGTCATCGGCAAGATCTGGATTGGCGTGATGCCCAATGAGCACACCAACGTGATCGGCCTGTCCAAATATGCGCGGCTGGCCGAGTGGGTGATGGGCCGCCCGCAGATCCAGGAAGAGGCCGTCGTGCAGCTGGCCGATCTCATCATGGAGAAAACACAGCCGGATGGACTGGCGATTGTGATGGAAGCCAGCCACTACTGCATGGCCTGGCGCGGCGTCAAGGACATGGACAGCAAGATGATCAATTCGGTGATGCGCGGCGTATTCCTGAAGGATCCCAACCTGCGCCGTGAATTCCTTGCCCTGATTCCACAGAAAGGATGATCCCATGTTAGTCCGTTTGCTTTATGCCAGCCGCGCGCTGGACACCCGCCCCGATGCCATTGAGGCCATCCTGACCCAGTCACGCCAGTACAACCCGACCTGCGGCATCACCGGCATTCTTTGTTATGGCGGGGGCATTTTCCTGCAGGCCATCGAGGGCGGCCGCATGGCAGTCAGCGAGCTGTATGGCCACATCCAGCGCGACCCGCGCCACAAGGACGTGGCGCTGCTCGACTATGAAGAAATTTCCGAACGCCGCTTCGGTGGCTGGACCATGGGGCAGGTCAACCTGCTCAAGCTCAACCACTCCATTCTGCTGAAATATTCCGAAAAGCCGGAACTCGACCCTTACTCGGTATCGGGCAAGGTATCGATGGCCTTGCTGGAGGAGTTGATGGCGACCGCTGCCATCATTGGCCGGGCCTGATTGCCTGGCACGCTTTTCATCGTGACCAGCGTGATGGTGCGGGCAGTGGGCTCATGAGCGTATGACATCCGGCCTGCTGATCGGCTGCGACTTTTCAAGCAGCCCCACACGGCGCAAGCCGATCGTAATGGCTGCGGGCACCGCATCGCAGGGGCGGGTGCTGCTGGCCAGCCTCGAACGCGTGGCCTCGCTGGATGAATTTGACGACTGGTTGCGCCGGGAACGTGCCTGGATCGCGGCCTTCGATTTCCCGTTCGGCCTGCCGCGTGAACTGGTGGTGCACCTGGGCTGGCCCGAGCAGTGGCCGGCCCTGATTCGCCATTACGCCAGCCTGAGCAGGCCGGAGATACGCGACACCTTCGCCGCCTTTTGCGATGCGCGCCCCGCCGGAGGGAAGTTTGCCCACCGCGCGGCGGACAGGCCGGCCGGCTCCAGCCCCTCCATGAAGTGGGTGAATCCGCCTGTGGCCTACATGCTGCATGCCGGTGTGCCCCGGCTGCTGGCGGCCGGCGTGCACCTTCCCTGCCTGCACGAGGGGGATGCCAGCCGCGTTGCGCTGGAAGGCTATCCCGGACTGCTGGCCCGGGAGGTGCTCGGCAACCGGTCCTACAAAAGCGATGACCGGGCCAAGCAGACAGCCGATCGACTGATTGCGCGCAAGGACCTGATCACCGCCCTGGAGCACGGGCAGACCCGGTTGGGGGTGCGCCTGAAGGTCAGCCATGCCCAGCGCGACGCCCTGGTGGACGATGCCAGCGGCGACAGCGTGGATGCCGTGTTGTGCCTGCTGCAGGCGGCGTGGGCAGCGCAGCAGGGGGCCCCTCGCTATGGTTTGCCACCCGACATGGATGCACTGGAAGGCTGGGTGGTGACTGCCTAGAATGCCATGATTGGCCGGGTGTACTGTTTATTTGTACAGTCTTTTCGGGTACATTAGATGTTCAATCCGGTCATGCCGCGCTGTGTCCTGTGCTGGATCTTCGGGGGGCGCCGGCGGCAAGCGGCAAGGCGGCCGCGGCGCCGGTAAACCATCATTAACCTCGGCTGAAACTCCATCAGGTCCCTCAGATACCTCCGGTAAAAATCATGCGCTATCAATTTAATAGTTTATGCGTCTGGCAATCCGTGACGAGGTGAAGGCGCTCGCGGTTCTGGCCCTGGCGGTCTGGCTGGTCTGTTGCGGTCCCGCGAATGCGTCGGCCCCGGCCCAAGCCCCCGCCCCTGTCATGTGGATGGGCGTGGTGACCTACGTCGTGGATGGCGACACCGTCTGGGTGCGGCCAGCCGATGGTGGCAAGCCCGTCAGCGTGCGCGTGGACGGCATAGACGCCCCCGAGATTTGCCAGCCGGGAGGTGGCAGTTCCCGCGATGCACTCAAGCGGCGGGCCCTGGACCAGCGCATCGCGGTTTTCGGCAGGCGCCACGACGATTACGGTCGGCTGCTGGCCCGGCTGGAATTGAATGGCGATGACCTGGGCCAATGGATGGTCTCGCAAGGCCAGGCGTGGTCCTACCACTATGGCCGGCGCGCTGGCCCCTACGCCCTGCAGCAAAGCCGCGCGAAAGCCGCCGGGCTTGGCCTTTTCTCGCAGTCGCATGCCATGCCCCCGGTCTATCCCCGGGCGTTTCGCAAGCAGCATGGACCTTGCCACGTTTGAGCCTTTGAACGGCTCACCGCCTTGCGGGAATTGCGGTATTGCCTGAAGCGGCCAGGCCGGCGCCGCATGACGGATCTGGATTTGTCCTACGGCATCTTCAGCAGATGCTGACCTGGCAAGGGGCGGCTTCCATGGGTAAGGTCAGGGTGCATGGCTCAGGGTTGGCGCTCGCCTCTGCGTGGTTTGTTGTCGGGGCGGCCCGGTGGTCAGACCCCACTGGCTGTGGGGCGTCTTGAGCACGTCGAGCGTGCCGCGTGCCTGGGTCAAGAACAGGATCACGAACAGGATCACGAACAGGAGTACTCATGAAGAAACCAACTTCCAATCATTGCAGGTCGCGGGTGAGGGTGACAGGCAGTTTGCTGGCCCTTGTTGTCGTCTTGGGTGCCTGTGGCAAGCAGGACGATGGCAAAACGGCCGGTCAACAGCTGGACGCCGCCATTGCGAAAACCGAACAGGCTGCCGAGAAAGCGAAGGCCAGGACTGAAACAGCCATGGCCAATGCCGGTGCGGCGATGAAAGATGCGACCCGGGAGGTCGAGGCCTCCGGCAAGCAGATAGCGGACAAGGCAGGGGAAAAGCTCAACGATGTGAGCATCACCGCCGCTGTGTCGTCCGGGCTTTCCAGGGATCCCGAACTGGGCGCCCTGAAAATCAATGTGGAGACCAAAAATGGCGCTGTCACCTTGACGGGTTCAGCCCCCACAGAAGCAGCGCGCGACAAAGCCGGCGCACTGGCCAGGACCGTCAAAGGTGTGAACTCGGTCGAGAACCGGCTGGTCGTGAAGGCGGGTTAAGGCCGAAATCGCCGAAACGCTGCCGCATGACCTCCGCCGGCCAAGCGCAGGCAGTCGCAGGCAGAAAAAAACAGACGATGAAAACTCCACCGTCTGTCTCTGGTTGACTCCTTGACAGTGCTCACCGCCCCCAGAAGTCTGAAGGCGGTGGGTACCGGTCAGGGATGATCAGGGACGAACGACGATGTCGTTGCGAACGGCCTTGACGCCCTTCACGCCACGGGCAAGATTTTCAGCCTGGGCTTTTTCGGTGGTGGATTTGGCAAAGCCGGACAGCTGAACCGTGCCATTGAGCGTTTCAACGCTGATGGAGGTGGCGGACACAGTCTTGTCTTCCACGTACTTGGCCTTCACGGCGGTCGTGATGGCCGCGTCGTCAATGTAGGCTCCGGCCGTCTCCTGGCCACGCCCAACGGCGCAGCCGCTGCCAATGACGGTGATGCCGGCCAGGGCCGCGAATGCAATTGCGCGAGCGTATTTCATAGTTGTTTTCCTCTTCAGTTGTTGAATGAACCGGTGCTGAGTTAAAAAGCCTGTCGATCAGCCGCACCACGCCAATCGACCAGCGGTAATCATCGGGGTCTTCGGCGACCTTCTCCGGATTTGCAGGTCTGTGCAGCCACCTGGTGGCCATGAGCCCGACAGCCCCTGGCCAGACCCGGCGGCGAAAAATCGGGCTTATTCAGCCTATTCATGATGGCTCTCCCGGTGGTTTGCCTCTTGCCCGGAATCGGACAGCATGGACAGCAGGACGCTTGAGATCTGGGACGACTTGAGGGTTGCCAGCAGTACGCCACCCAGCGAAACCAGACGCCAGGGACGCAGCACCACGGCGGCAGCGCCGAGGCCTGCGGCGATGCCCAGGAGTTTGAAGGGCTGCTCCTGCGCAAATTTCCCAACCATCGGCCGGGCCAGATCAAAAGCGGCGCTGCCGGGGTGATGGCGCCACCACGTCCGCATCGCGCCCTTGATGACAGCCCACGTTCCCGACGAACCCGTGCGGGCTTCATCTGCCTCCTCGGGCGAATACTCGTTTCGCCGGTCTGAAGAGGATGACGATTGGCTGTCGCGCGTCATGTGCCTGACGATGGCCTGGCGGCTGGCCGCGAGGCGTTCTTGCGGTGTAGTGAGGACTGTGACGGTGGGCATGGGGAGAAGGGGCCTGGCCGTTTCAGGCGACCATGCGCAGTGCGCGCGCGTCATTGTCGATCTGCGCCTTCAACTCAGGAAAGCGTTCGCTCTGGAGTGGTTTTTTGGCGCGGATGATGGCGATGAGCAGCAATACCAGCACAAAGCCAGGCACGACAACCAGCACCCAATGGAACTGGTTCTGCATCAGCCCCAGCATCAACGCCACGCCCGCCAGCCCGAGAAACAGCGCGGCCAACAGCACCGCCACCACCCAGCCCATGGCGCGAACCAGCAGCTCGGAGCCAGCGCTGGAAGCTTCCTGATGAAACAGCGCTGCATACGCCGAGACATGATCGACGATCAGGTCAGGCCGCTGGATCAGGGTGGAAAAAAGTGGGTGCAGCATGGTGGGGGTGTGGGTTGGTTAAACGCTAGCGACACGCAGTAGCGACTTCAGTAAGGCCTTCTCAATAACGCCGTTCGTTCCGATGGCGTGAAGAGGAAATCAGCAGGGCTACAGCCGCACCGACTGCCGCCGCAATGAGTATGGACCGCATGGGCTGCTCGGACACATACCGTGTCGTGGCACCCGCGGCGCGGGAGAGTGACTGCTGGGCGCGTTCTTTGGCTTCGGAGGCCAGGTCCAGGCTCTGGCGGGCCATTTTTTGAGCCTTGGATGCGAGCATGTCCACAACGGGGTCCACGCTGCCGCGCAATTCGCGCACCTTGTTTTCTGCCTTGTCCAGCGCGTCGTTCGCGTGGTCCCGGGTCGATTCCACGGCCTTGACGGCATTGGCCAGCAACTCGTCGGAGGCCTGGCGCATGCCGGTCATGGTGTCACGGCCGGTGGGGGAGGAGGGCATATTGGGGGTCATTTGGGAATCCTTCAAGAGTTGGGGGTTCGGAGGTGCAAAGGGCGTAAACAGCGATGTGCCGATGGGTCTGTGACGGGGGGGCTTCGCGTCCGGGCTTGCCCGTAACGAAACCGGGAAGGCGCCGGGATGGCGTCGCCACGGTGCCGCCGCAGGGCGCGTCAGTTCTTCTTGGTCAGACCCATCACAAAGCTGACCACAGCCATGATGGCGAAGATGAAAAAGAGGATCTTGGCAATTTCAACGGCGCCTGCCGCGATACCGCCGAAGCCGAAGATGGCGGCGATCAGCGCGATCACCAGAAAAACAACGGAATAGTGCAGCATCTCGATCTCCTTGCATGACGGGGTGGGTCGGCGTTTCGTTGTCGAAACTTTGAAACGCCTTGCAGCAAGGTTAAAGACAATGGCGGCCTTTCCTCATCGGCTGTGGACGGGTGCCCCTGTCAGTTCCAAGGGGGAGGCGCTGTAGGAGGGCGCTGACAGTTTGTTACTGTTGCACGCCCGCGGCGTCCGATGAAATCGTTTTGGGCAGCACGGCAGAAATCCGCGTACCGCTTCCCTCGGCGCTGGTGACTGTCAGGCGACCGCCGGCAGCCTCCACGCGATGGCGCATGCCCGCCAGGCCGTGGCTGGTGGGCCCCACGCTGTCCACCCGGAAGCCCTTGCCGTTGTCCTTGACCTCGACGGAGATGTACCGGTCGAAATTGTGAAGGCTGATCTCGGCCTGGCTGGCTGCGGCATATTTGGCGATGTTGGTCAACGACTCCTGCACCAGCCGGTACACCGTCAGCTGCGCCGAGCCGCCCAGTTCCACGGACTCCAGGTCGGTGGTGATGGACAGGCCGGAGCGCTCCTCGAATTCCCGCGCCAGAATTTCCAGGGAGGCCACCAGACCCAGGTGGGACAGCGAGGAGGGGCGCAAATCTTCAACAATGCGGCGCTTCAGGGCAATACCGCTGTTCAGCGTGCTGGTCAGGTGCTCCAGGCGTTCTGCCGCTTCCGGCAGGTTGCCCGCCAGGCGTGACCGCAGTCTGGCGACATCCAGTTTGGCGGCCGTCAGGAGTGCACCCAGTTCGTCGTGCAGCTCGCGGGCCAGGTGGCCCCGTTCATCCTCGCGCACATTCTGCAAATGGGTGGCCAGCTCTGCCAGGGTGGCCGTGCGCTCCCGCACCTGCTTCTCCAGCAGGTCACGCTCGCGCTGCAGGGATTCCTGCTCGCGCCGGCCCGAGGCGAGCAGGGCCTTGGTTTGCAGAAGATACATGTAAAAGGCCAGCAGCCCCGCCAGCGCCATGGCGGCCACGCCGATGCGCGACAGCTGCAGGGTTTTCTTGATCTGTGCCTGGCCCAGCTCCATCTTGCGGATGCTGCCGGCGGCCAGCTTGGACGATTGCGCACGAATCGCTTCCATGTGCTCCTTGCCGACATCCGTGGTCAAGACAAATTTCCAGGCATCTTCATTGCCTTCCTTGCGCATGCGCACGCTCAGGTCCATTTCGGCCAGTTTGCGCGAGATATGCCGGGACATGACGCCAAACTCCGCGAGTTCGTTCCGATAGGGGATGAACAGCTGGCGCAGAACATCCAGGTTCTGGCTGATATCGGCTGTGGCGCTGTTGTAGGGCTCCAGATAGCGCGGGTCGCCCGTCAGCAGGTAGCCCCGGGAGCCGGTCTCCGCATCCAGCATGCGCTGCAGCAATTGGTTGATGGCTTCACGGGTTTGCTGCGCCTCCTCGATGTTGGCCGCCGCCGCCGTGGACTCGTGAAAGCTCGCCTCGTTGATGAAGATGAGGATGGCGGCGGCCAGCACTGCCAGCGGCAGGCTGATGGCCATTTTGGGGATTGAGAATTTTTTCACGGCTAGCTCCGTTGGATACTTCGGGGAATAATTCGTCAATAATGTGTACTAAGGCCAATGCGGATGTCCGGCCCGGCCATCTTTTTCATTGCGTTGATTGCGTTGCCTGCTCATGCGGGCTTTATGGAAAGACAGCGACATGATAAAAATTGGAATTGTTGATGACCATGCCATCGTGCGTTCGGGACTCAAACAGTTTTTCTCGGACCAGGTGGATTTGCGCGTGGTTGGCGAGGCAGCCAGCGGGCGCGAGGCGATTGACCTGGTTCGAAATGTCGAGCTGGACATTCTGGTGATGGACTTGTCCATGCCCGGCCAGAGTGGCATCGATGCACTGGCCATGATCCGCGCCAAAGCCCCTGACGTCGGCATTCTTATCCTGAGCGGCTACCCCGAGGAACACTACGCGGTCAACCTGATTCGCCAGGGGGCCAGCGGCTACCTCAACAAGGAGTGCGATCCGTCGGAAATTGTGGATGCCATCCGTGTCATTTCGCTTGGCAAGCGCTACATCACGCCGGCGGTGGCAGAGCTGCTGGCGCAACAATTGAACCGGCCGCACGACGTCGCCTCCCACGAGCAACTGTCGGAGCGGGAGTTTCAGGTGTTTCTGAAATTGGCCAAAGGTGAAACGGCCGGTGATATTGCAAAGGCGCTGTCGCTGAGCGTGAAGACCGTCAGCACCTACAGGACCCGCGTGATGGAAAAGATGAGCCTGGCGTCGAACAGCGATCTCACCTATTACGCGCTCAAGAACAAGCTGATTGACTGACTTCAAACGGTACGACCGCTCTGCTGGATGCAATAGTCCACCAGCGCGTCAATTTCGTTCGACTTGTCAAACACCGCGTCGACGCCCAATTGTGCGCACCGGTGCCGGATGTCGGTGGTGGCGTAATTGCTGAGGACCACCACCTTCTGCCGCGGTTGGCGATCGCGGCAAGCTGCGAGTACCCCCAGGCCGCTCCCCTGCTTCAAAAACAGATCAACGATGGCCAGGTCCCATTGATCACTGTGATCGATGAGCCAGGCTTTCCCTTCATTTTCGGTTTCTGCGGTTCCCACAGCACTGACGCAAGCGAGTTCTTCAAGGGTGCCGATCAGGTTTTCCCGAATGGTGGGGTTGTCTTCGACGATGTAGGTTTTCAGTCTCACTGATCAGGTCCAGGTGGGGCGGCACGGTTCGCGGAAAATTGACGAAGCCCTCAAAATGTGAACACGCCGTGTTTCCTAATGTATCGTTGCCTCGGTGCTGATTCTGCCAGTGACTTTGTGCAGCACTTGTAGGATGTTTCCTACGCCTTCCTTTTTCGTTATCTTTTGGAGACTGTAGGTAGCCACCCACAGCTTTTCATCGCAATGGCCGACTGCCTGAACCGGCTTGCTCATCGATAGTGAAGCCTCTGCCCCGAAGATGCGCATGGGAGCCCTCTCAGATCCACTGCGCGATTCCGCATCGATACCGTGTCGGCTGATGCAGGGGCCGAAATGTTGAGGCTTGAGGCGGGCCCGAAACCCGCCGGGATGCATGACCAAATCGTTGCTTCACTCCGCTGTTTTTCGCAGATCACTTGCGGGCCTTGCGGCCCTGTTCGTTGTTCTCGTGTTGGTGGTTGTTTTCTTTCCGTGGGATGTCTTGCGCGGGCCGATCAATCGTCATGTATCGGACCAGCTGGGGCGCCGTTTCGAGATCACCCGACATCTTGCGGTTCATCTGGGACGCGCCGTCACCGTCAGGGCCGAAGGCGTGGAAGTCGCCAACCCGGAATGGGCCAGTGAGCCCTACTTGCTCAAGGCGACCGCTGCCGAATTTGACATCAAGCTGTGGCCGTTGCTGTTCGGAAAAGTCGAACTACCCCGAATTGCACTGACCGAGCCGCACATCGGCCTGCAGATCGAACCCGACGGCCGGCGCACCTGGGCGCTTTCGCGTGACACGTCCGATGAGCATGCCGTGCCGGTCATCGGGTCCCTGCTGGTTGACCAGGGCACGCTGAAATACCGCGCTGCGGCGCAGGGCGCCAACATAGAGGTCGCCTTTTCCCTCTCGCCGGAGTCGGCCGGTCAGCTCCCCTTGAGCTATAAAGCTGCCGGCAAATGGAAGAATGAGGTCTTCAGCGCCAGCGGGCGCACAGGCGGCGTGCTGCGGTTGCGCGAGCAGGCGCAAGTGCCTTTCCCCATCGAGATCAATGCCCTTGCCGGTAAAACCAGCCTGAAAGCCCAAGGCTCGATCGTCAACCTCGCGGACCTTGCCGGGGTCGATGCCACATTTGACCTGCAGGGCCGCAATCTCGAAGAGCTGTATAAATTGGTGGGAGTCGTGCTGCCTTCCACGCCGCCCTACAAGGTGCGCGGCAAGCTGGCCAGGCATGGCAAGGTCTGGGCAGCCAGCCAGATTCAGGGTGTATTGGGCAGCTCCGACATCAGCGGCGCCCTCAGTTTTGACCAGTCTGCAGCGGTGCCTGTCCTGAGCGGCAACCTGCAGTCAAGGCTGCTGGACTTTGAGGATCTGGGGCCCATGATTGGCGCAACGCCGGCTGCCAGCAAGGTCGCCGAAGCCAAAGCCGAGGCCCAGGCGAAAGCAGAAGTCGGGACTGGGCAGCCGGGTCGCACCCTGGCGTCTTCACGCAAGGTATTGCCCGCGACCATCCTGAGTCTGGGCAGACTCCAGGCCATGAATGCCGACGTGAGCTACTCGGCGGCGAATATCCGGCATGTACAGGCGCTCCCGCTGGACAAGGGCAGCGCCCACATCAAACTGAATGCTGGCGTCCTGCAGTTGAGCCCTTTTTCGCTGGGCGTGGCGGGCGGGTCGGTCGCCGGAAGTCTCCAGATTGATTCCAACGTCGCCCCGGCGGCTTTCACTTCCCGGCTGGACGTGCGTGCCGTGCAGCTGAATCAGCTGTTTCCCAAAGTGGAAACAACCAAAAGCAGTCTCGGAAAAATCAGCGGGCAGTTCAACCTCCAGGGTCGAGGGGCTTCCGTGGCGCAAATCCTTGGGTCCGCATCGGGCGATGTTGCTGTTCTCATGGGCAAAGGGCAGATCAGCAACATACTGCTCGAATTCATGGGGCTTGATGGCGGAGAGATCATCAAGTTTCTGGTGCGCGGCGATCGCAATGTGCAACTGCTCTGCGCCGCGGCCGCCTTTGACGTGAACCGGGGCCTCATGACCAGCCGGGCCATCGTGCTGGATACGACCGACACGGTCATCAATGGTCGCGGCCGGGTGAGCCTGGCTGATGAAACGCTGGATATCGTGCTGGAGCCGGCGCCCAAGGACCGCAGCATTCTGAGCCTCAGGTCACCGCTGCGGATCGGCGGCACTTTTGCATCACCGTCGGCGGGGCCGGACAAGGGCGCGCTGGCCGGTCGCGCCGGTATCGCCCTGGTGCTGGGCGCCATCAACCCGCTGCTGGCACTGGCGGCCACGATTGAAACAGGCCCCGGTCAGGATGCCGATTGCACCGAGGTGCTGGCACAGGCGGCCAAGCCCGGTGTGGGCGCCAGACCTGCTGCTGCGACGGCTACCCGGTGACTGGAGGGGCGGAGACCACGGGCGCAGTAACCCGTTCCCGAGACGCTGGCTCAATCAGGGGTTGTGGTGATCGTGGTAGGTAGTGGTAGCGGGCGTGGGAACTGGAGTGCCACAGACTGTGCAGGCGATGTTGCGCGCCAGTTTCATTTCGCTCCACTCCATGGTCCGGCCATCCAGCATCAGCAGCCGCCCGGTCAGGGCCTGCCCGATGCCGCAGAGCAGCTTCAGGGCTTCAGCGGCCTGCACAGTACCCACGATGCCGACCAGGGGGGCAAACACACCCATGGTGGCGCAGCGGGTTTCCTCGAACAAATCCGACTCCGGAAACACGCAGGCATAGCAGGGTGATTGCGCGCTCCGCGGGTCATAGACCGACACCTGCCCGTCAAAGCGGATAGCCGCGCCGGAGACCAGCGGCTTGCCATGCCTGACGCATGCGCGGTTGATGGCATGGCGGGTGGCAAAGTTGTCGGTGCAGTCGAGGACCAGGTCCGCTCCCCCGACCAGCTCGTCGAGCAGCGCACCCTCGGCCCGCTGCGTCACCGGGACGACCTGGACATCGGGGTTGATGGCCGCCACGGACTGCACCACGGATTCCGCCTTGAATTCACCGATGCGGGCCAGGTTGTGGGCAATCTGCCGCTGCAGGTTGGTGGCGTCCACGCGGTCATGGTCGACAACCGTGATGCGGCCCACGCCGGCACTGCCGAGGTACAGGGCCACCGGAGAACCCAGGCCGCCCGCGCCCACAATCAGTACGTGCGCGGACAGGAGCTTTTCCTGGCCCTCAATGCCCAGTTCGTCGAGCAGGATGTGCCGGGAATAGCGGAGCAACTGTTCGTCGTTCATGGGAGAAAGGGGGCATGAGCCGGTGCCTCCCCGCGTCAGCGCAGGCGCAAGCGCGGGGTGGACCCGTCACCCCACCAGGTGGGGCACGGTGGCCTGATCGTCACCGGTCTTCAGGCGGGCCTAATTTTCTTTTTTCTCGTTTTTCGGTTCAACCACCGCCGTCTTGCTAACCAGCACCGGCCGGCCCTTGAGCTGGTTGATGGCCTGCGCCAGCTGGAAGTCCTTGTCGCTGCCCAGCTCGGGGGGGCGGCGCTGCTCCGGCGTCTTTTTGGCTTCTTCTTCCAGGCGCTTCAAGGCTTCCTCGCGGGCTTTTTCCCGACTGGCGTCCTTGACTTCGGAGCCCTGGCCGCTGTTGAGATGCTTTTCCAGGTCAGCTTCGCGCGTGCGCAATGCGGCAAACGGGCTGCCTTCGGCGGTGTCGTCCACCAGCACGTCGGGAACGATGCCGCGCGCCTGGATGGACTTGCCGCTCGGGGTGTAGTAGCGGGCCGTGGTGAGCTTGATGCCGGTGTCGGGGCCCAGTGGCCTGACGGTCTGGACCGAGCCTTTGCCGAAGGTCTGGTTGCCCATGATGGTGGCGCGTTTGTAATCCTGGAGGGCGCCCGCCACGATCTCGCTGGCGGAAGCAGAGCCCTCATTGACGAGCACCACCAGCGGCACCTTCTTGATGGCTGCGGGCAGGCGCTTCAGCGGGTCAGCACCGTTGCGGCGCTGGTAAAACTCCGGGGACGCCTTGTAGGTGAACTTGCTTTCCGCCAGCTGGCCGTTGGTGGAGACCACCGTGACGTTTTCCGGCAGGAAGGCGGCCGACACCGCCACGGCGGCATCCAGCAAACCGCCGGGGTCGTTGCGCAGGTCCAGCACCAGGCCCTTGAGGTTGGGCTCCTGCTTGTAGATCTGCTCCAGCTTGGTCACGAAATCGTCCACCGTGCGTTCCTGGAACTGGCTCAGCCGGATCCAGGCGTAGCCGGGCTCAATGACCTTGCTGCGCACCGACTGGGTACGGATTTCCTCGCGCGTGATGGTGACGGGAAAAGTCCGGTTTTCATCCTTGCGGAAAATGGTCAGCAGCACCTTGGTCTTGGGCTCGCCGCGCATTTTCTTGACCGCGTCGTTGAGTGACAGGCCCTTGACGGCCGTGTCATCGATCCGGGTGATCAGGTCATTGGGTTTGAGCCCCGCGCGATCGGCGGGTGAGCCCTCAATGGGGGACACCACCTTGACCAGACCGTCTTCCTGGCTGATCTCGATGCCGACACCGACAAAGCGTCCGGACGTGCCCTCCCGGAATTCCTTGTACGATTTCTTGTCGAAATAAACGGAGTGCGGATCCAGGCTGGCCACCATGCCCGAAATGGCATCCGTGATGAGTTTCTTCTCGTCAACCGGCTCGACGTAGTCGGTCTTGACCATGCCAAAAACGGCAGCCAGTTGCTGCAGTTCTTCCAGCGGCAAGGGCGCCAGCCCGCCGCGCGCGACGGCCTGCAGTTGTACCGTGGTGAGGGCGCCTGCCACGGCGCCGATCGAAATCCAGCCTGCTATCTTGAGCTTCTGACCCATAAATCACCTTCGTAAACCTGTTGGGAAACCCTTGTTCCCCTATCACTGAAACAATATACACCTTGGAGAAAGACCCGGCACCACAGTTCCATTGTCGGGGCCCCAGGACGCGCCCGGGAAGCCGTAAAAGTACCGGAACCGTCGGGTTTTACAGGACCTTTACAAAAAAACAGGCCCATCAGGCCCATCAGGCCCATCGGGTCCGAACGGCCGTGTTCAGGCCTTGCCTTGGGCGCTGACGGCTGCCACCGCTCTGGCGGCGGCTTCGCTGTCGCCAAGGTAGTAGTGGCGCAGGGGCTTGAGCTGGTCGTCCAGCTCATACACCAGTGGAATGCCATTGGGGATGTTGAGCCCAACGATGTCGCTGTCCGAAATGTTGTCCAGATACTTCGCCAGCGCGCGTATCGAATTGCCGTGGGCGGCCACCACCACGCGCTTGCCGGCCTTGATGGCGGGTGCCATGGATTCATTCCAGAAGGGCAACACCCGCGCCACCGTGTCTTTCAGGCACTCCGTCAGCGGCACCTGCTCGGGCGGCAGCCTGGCGTAACGGGGGTCGCCGCGTTCGCACCGCTCGTCATTGGCGTCCAGTGGCGGGGGCGGCACGTCGTAGCTGCGGCGCCAGACCAGCACCTGGTCCTCGCCATATTTCTTGGCGGTCTCCGCCTTGTTCAATCCTTGCAGTGCGCCGTAATGGCGCTCGTTCAGTCGCCAGCTGTTGACGACCGGCAGCCAGGTCCGGTCCATCTCGTCCAGCACATGCCAGAGGGTGCGGGTGGCGCGTTTGAGCACGCTGGTGTAGGCCAGGTCAAAGTCGTAGCCTTCGCTCTTGAGCAGCTTTCCGGCCTCCTTGGCCTGCTGGATGCCGGTTTCCGTCAGGTCGACATCGGTCCAGCCGGTGAAGCGGTTTTCAAGGTTCCAGGTGGATTCGCCATGGCGGATGAGCACGAGTTTGTACATGGTGTGGCAGTAGGGTGGGGAGAGGAATGGAGTGGAAACGGGGTGAGGAAGGGGGCGGCAGGCAGGGGTAAAAGAGGCAGCCGGTAGGCAATTTCCGGCCTCCATTCTAAAATCACCGGTTTGGTGAAAAACACACAAAGGGTAGCAAGTGAAATTTCTGATCGATAACTGGATGCTGATTTCGGTAGCGCTCGCCTCGGGCGGCATGCTGATCTGGCCCATGATTTCGGGTGCGATGAATGCCGGCGCGCTGAGCGCCAGTGGCGCGGTACAGCTGATCAACCGCGAAAAAGCCGTGGTCGTGGATGTGAGCGAGGCGGACGAATTTGCGGCGGGCCACGTGGGGGGTGCCAAAAACGTGCCTTTCAGCGAACTGGAGAGCAAGCTGCCCAGCGTCGTGAAAAACAAGGCCTTGCCGCTCATCCTGGTGTGCTCCAGTGGCGCACGCGCAGGCCGTGCCGTCGCCATTGCCAAGAAGCTCGGTTACGAGCAGGCCCAATCCCTGGGCGGCGGGCTCAAAGCCTGGAAAGACGCTAACCTTCCGCTCGAGAAGGCCTGAAAAGGCTTGAGAGGGTGGGCGGGCCGAGGAGGCTCACCGCCCTGTCGCCGGACAGGGCCACGAGCCAAACGCCTGGCCCTGCCCTGGCTTCCGTTCATTTTCCTGCGGCTGCGCATTGCGAGCGCCCGCACGACCCGGAGAACCCATGCAACCCGTCAAGATCTACACCACGGCGACCTGTCCCTATTGCATTCATGCCAAACAGCTGCTCAAACAGCGCGGCGTGGCTGAACTCGATGAAATCCGGGTGGACATGCTGCCCGGCGAGCGCCAGAAAATGATGGACATCACCGGCCGGCGCACGGTGCCGCAGATTTTTATTGGCGACACGCATGTCGGCGGCTGTGACGATCTGGTGGCCCTGGACGGGCGGGGTGGCCTGATGCCCCTGCTCAAGGGCGGCTGAGCCGGCGCACCGGCCTTGCGCCCGGCCCCGGAGCTCAACCCGGGAGCCGCAGCTTCTACTGAGATAATGCCCTGTTGCCTGCCCCTGCGGGCAGGCTCCTACCTTCCAATTTTTTCAAGCCCCCGAAAGAGCACCATGGCTGAAGCCAATCTTGATCCCGTATTCCAGATCCAGCGCGTTTACCTCAAGGACGTGTCGCTGGAGCAGCCCAATTCGCCCGAAATCCTGCTGAACCAGGAGCAGCCTGGCGTCGACATCCAGCTGGGCGTGGATGCCAAGCCGGTGGCCGACGGCATGTTTGAAGTTACCGTGACCGCCACCGTGCACACCAAAATTGCCGAGAAGACGGTGTTTCTGGTCGAGGCCAAGCAGGCGGGCATTTTTGAAATCCGCAACATGCAGACCGAGCAGCTCGGTGCGATCCTGGGCATTGCCTGCCCGCAAATTGTTTACCCCTACCTGCGCAGCAACGTGGCCGATGTGATCCAGCGCGGCGGTTTTCCGCCTGTGCACATGGCTGAAATCAATTTCCAGGCCATGTACGAGCAGCAGCAGGCCGAGGCCGCTGCGCCCCAAATCATCGTCTAAGGGTCGGCCGAGAAGCCGCCCGCCTTTTTTCGGTCATTCGTTCATTTGTTCATCCGGACATGAAAATAGTCGTCATTGGTGCCGGCGCATGGGGTACGGCGCTGGCCGTCAATGCGGCAGGCGCTGTGGAAGCGACGGGCTCCGACGCGCCCCGGCACCAGGTTACGCTGTGGGCGCGCGACGCGGCGCTGGTCCGGGCCATGCAGGCCGAGCGCGTCAACACGCGCTACCTGCCCGGCATCAGCCTGCCCGGCAACCTGCGGTTGCAAGGCGGCGCGGAGGCTTCGCTGGCCGAGGCCGTCGGCGGGCAGGACCTGGTCATCCTGGCCACCCCGGTTTCTGCGGCGCGCGGCTTGCTGCAAAGCCTGCAGCAGCTCGGCGTGCCGGTGCCGGTGGTCTGGTTGAGCAAGGGTTTTGAGGCGCCGGTGGCCGTAGAGCCCCGGCCTGTCGCCTCCTCGGCCTGCGCTTCAAACACATCATTTGGCCTGCTGGTCCATGAAATACGGGCGCAGGTTGCCGGCAGTTTAAGAGCGGGCGTGCTCAGCGGCCCGAGTTTTGCGCTCGAGGTGGCGCGCGGCCAGCCGACTGCGCTGGTCGCAGCCAGCGAGCATGCCGAGGTGCGCGATGCACTGGTTGCCGCATTTCATGGCGCCTCGTTGCGCATTTACGCCACCGACGATATCGTGGGTGTGGAGGTCGGCGGCGCTGTCAAGAATGTGCTGGCCATCGCCACCGGCCTGTGTGACGGCTTGCAGCTGGGGCTGAACGCCCGTGCGGCCCTGATCACGCGCGGGCTCGCCGAAATGACGCGGCTGGGCGTGGCCCTGGGGGCCCGTGCCGAAACCTTTACCGGCCTGTCGGGCCTGGGCGACCTGGTGCTGACGGCTACCGGCGACCTCAGCCGCAACCGCAAGGTGGGGCTGCTGCTGGCGCAGGGCCAGACCCTGACGGAAGCGGTCAAATCGCTGGGACATGTGGCCGAGGGGGTTTATTGCGCGCGCACTGTGGTGCAGCGCGCCGCCGGCCTGGGCGTCGACATGCCGATCGCGCAAAGCGTGGTGGCGTTGCTCGATGGCAAGCTTCGGCCGGCCGAGGCAGTCGCCGCGCTGATGGGACGCGGGCCAACGACTGAACTGGCCTGAACCAATCCCCGGTTCGCGATTGCATCAATCGCGTGTAACGCCCGCACGGGTTGGGCTGGGGCCTTCCGGTTTCATCAACCATGGTGCGGCGCCGGCCGCCCCGCCGTGGCCGCCCGCTGTGTTACTTGCGCAAGACCAGGGTGACCAGCAGCGACGCGTCCCGCACGGCCGTCAGGCCATGTTCAACACCACCCGCCAGCCAGAGCAGCTGGCCCGCCTTCATGGTCTGGGTTTTTCCGCCCGCCGTGAACCTGACTTCGCCTTCCAGGCACTGCAGCGTGATTTCACCCTGGACGTGGTGCGAGGGCACGGTCTTGCCGGCCGGCACGACCAGCCACATGACTTCAAGTCCCTCGCTCTTGAACAGGGCGATGGTTTGCGCTTCCGGAAGATTTTCGGCGAGGGGATGAACGTCAATGAGCTGCCCCGACTGGGCGTGCGGAATGGCCATGATGGAACTCCTGAAAAGTGCTGCTGTGCCGGGATTACTTATACCTGAACGGTGGAATCTGCCGACGGCCACCCGAGTGGCTTGCTCGGGTTTGGTGCGCCATTTTTTGAGCAAACCAGGTCGCCAGTTCCCTCGGCATCGGCGCAAGCAGCTATCCAAAGTAGAGCGCATGCTGGCGCGGGTCGGGCGCTACGGCGATTTGCGTGGGGGCCAATTTTTTTGACCTCGCCACCAATTCTGGTTAACCTGCTCTCTTGCGGCAGGCTCCGAACCGCTTCATGGGCCGCATCCTTTGGGACTAAACTGAAAATGGGTTCGCGCCACACCTGACTTTCACCAACAACACTCGGGAGCATTCGATGGAAAACACCAGCAAAGACAAGTTGATCACCGACATGAAAGTGGTACTCGCTGATGTGGAGGACCTGCTGAAGTCGGCGGCTGCGGCCACCGGCGACACCGCTGTGGCCCTGCGTGAAAAAGCGGCCGGCAAGCTCAAGCTGGCCACCGAAAAACTGACCGGGCTGCAGGAAGCGGCGCTGCTCAAGGGCAAGGAGGCGGCCAGGCTCACCGACGACTATGTTCATGCCAACCCCTGGAAGGCCGTTGGCATTGCCGCGGCGGCCGGGTTTCTGATTGGCTTGCTGGTTAACCGCAAGTAACTGCGGGGCCGTGTGACGGGCTGGCCGCTGCGCCGCCCGATCACGGCACTCACCATGAATACACCCCGGCCAAAACCCCACAGCGCAGAGTCCCCGCATGCGGAGCCGCCGCCGCGCCTGTTCGCATCACTGCACCGGCTGGCCATCACGCTGCTGGGCATGGCGCACACGCGCATGGCGCTGGCGGGCGTGGAACTGGAAGAGGAGCTGCAGCGGCTGATCGGCCTCTTGCTGAGCATGCTGGGTCTGCTGGTTTTTGGCCTGGTGGGCGTGCTGATGTTCACGCTGATGGTGGTGCTGGCCGTCGACGCGGCGCAGCGTGTGGCGGTGCTGGCGTTCTTTGCGGCGAGCTACCTCGGTTTCGGTGGCTGGTTCTGGTGGCGCATCCAGCGTGCGCTGGCAACGCGCCCGCCTTTTTTGCAGGCAACACTGGCTGAAATGGCGCAAGACCGCGAGGCCCTGCAAGCCGCCATGGCACCCGGCGCGCAACGCGAAGCTGCACCATGAAGGTCCGGCCATGAACGACGCCAACGCCAACGCCACCACCCAGCGGGCGCTGAGAAAACAGCTGTTGCTGATGCGCGCCGCTACAGAGCGTGCCGAGATGGTGGGCGCTATTGACGCGACACGTCAGAAGGTGACTTTTTTCAATAGCGGCGTTCCGGGCCTGGCCCTGACCAAAGGCCTGCCGCTCGCCTTGGGGCTGATCAAGCGTGCGCCCCTGGTCAGCTCGCTGCTGACGCTGGCCCTGTCAGGCGCGCGCCGGCCCTTGCTGCGCTACGGTCTGCTGGGTGGAGGCGCGGCCCTGCTGGCGTGGAAGGGCTACCAATGGCTCGCCGGCCGGCCTGGACAGCCTGCAGAGCAGCCCCAGGACCAGCCTGCAGACGCTGACACCGCCGACACCGCTGACAGGCAACAGTAGCGCGAATCGGGGAGCCGCTCCGCTCCCAGCCCCGGCCCGTTCAAATTTCCAGGTTGTCAATCAGCCGGGTGTTGCCCAGTTTGGCCGCGCCCAATACCACCAGCGGCTCTGAAGCCAGCGGCCCCTGCGGTGGCTGCAGGTCGGTGCGCCGGCGCACGGTCAGGTAGTCGGGTTTCCAGCCGCGGCGTGCCAGCGCCTGCATGGCCTGGGCTTCCAGTGCGGGCAGGTCGGGCGCAGACGTGGCCCGGGCGGCATCGCCGAGCGCTTTCAGGGCCCTGGAGAGTTGCGCCGCTTCGATGCGCTCGTCGGGGCTCAGGTAGCTGTTGCGCGATGACAGCGCCAGCCCGTCTGCGGCGCGCTGGGTCTCGCCTGCCAGGATTTCGATTGGCAGGGCAAACTGCTGCACCATGCGGCGCACCACCAGCACCTGCTGGTAGTCTTTTTTGCCGAAAGCGGCAACGCCCGAGGGCATGCCGGCATAAACGCATGAAAAAAGCTTGAGCACCACGGTGCTGACGCCGATGAAGAAGCCCGGGCGAAAGTGCCCTTCGAGGATGTCGCTCAGGTCCGTGGCGGGGTGTATCTTGTAGGTTTGCGGCTCGGGGTACAGCTCTTTCTCGCGCGGTGCAAACAGCACATCGCAGCCCGCGGCTTCCAGGCGCTGGGCATCGGCGTCCAGCGTGCGCGGGTAGCTGTCGAAATCCTCATGCGGCGCAAACTGCAGGCGATTCACAAAAATGCTGGACACCGTCACGTCACCCAGCGGCTTGGCCTGCCTGACCAGCGCGATGTGGCCGTCATGCAGGTTGCCCATGGTGGGCACAAAGGCCGGGCGCTGGAAGGGCGCCAGTTTTTCGCGCAGTTCGGCGATGCTGTGAACGATGTGCATGAGGTCTCCTCGGCTGCCTGTTGTGACTGGGTCCGGATTACCACGCGTGGGTGGCGTTGACCGGGAAGCTGCCGTCTTTGACGGCGCGGACATAAGCCTCCATGGCGCCGCGCACACTGGGTGCGCCGTCCATGAAGTTTCGTACAAATTTTGGCATCTTGCCCAGGTTCATCCCCAGCATGTCATGCAGCACCAGCACCTGGCCGGCCGTGCCGTTGCCCGCGCCAATTCCGATGGTGGGGCAGTGCGTCAGTGTCCGGGTGAGCGCGGCTGACAGGGCCGCAGGCACCATCTCCAGCACCAGCATGGCGGCCCCGGCGTCCTGCAGTTCATGGGCCTCGCGCCTGAGCGTGGCGGCGGCTTCCTCGGTCTTGCCCTGCACCCGGTAACCGCCCAGGGCATGCACGGTTTGCGGGGTCAGGCCCAGGTGGGCGCAGACGGGAATGCCGCGCTCGACCAGAAAGCGCACGGTATCGGCGGTCCAGCCGCCGCCTTCGAGCTTCACCATGTGCGCGCCGGCCTGCATCAGCACCACGGCGCTGCGCAGGGCCTGCTCTTTCGACTCGTGGTAGCTGCCGAAGGGCAGGTCGCCGATCAGCCAGGCCGTGGCGTGCGAGCGGCGCAGGCCGTTGGCCACGCACTCGGTGTGGTGGCGCATGGTTTCCAGCGTCACGCCGACGGTGCTCGTCAGGCCCTGGCAGACCATGCCGAGCGAGTCGCCGACCAGGATGCATTCCACACCGGCCGCGTCGGCCACGGCCGCGAAGGTCGCGTCGTAGGCGGTCAGCATGGTGATTTTTTCGCCTTGCGCATGCATCTCGCGCAGGCGCGGCAGGCTCAGCGGCTTGCGCGCCGAGGGCGTGGCGGCGGGCGGCAGCGTGCCATAAGGCGTGGCCGATGGCGTTGCCGGGGATGGGGCAGGAGCGTTCGCTGGAGTCATGGTTCAGTCCAAAGTTAGCGAGAGTCTAACCAGCTTGCCCTGGCTTTTCGCCACTCTGTCACTCTGTTAGAGGGGGGACAAGACCGCTCAGCGAACGTCCGGCGCGGAGCGGCTCATGCCCAGGCGCTGCAGCAGGGCTACGTCGGCCTCGGTGTCGGGGTTGCCGGTGGTGAGCAGCTTGTCGCCGTAAAAAATCGAGTTGGCGCCCGCGAGGAAACACAGCGCCTGTACGCCGTCGCCCATTTGCTGCCGGCCCGCCGACAGGCGCACGCGCGCCGTCGGCATGGTGATGCGGGCCACGGCAATGGTGCGCACGAATTCAAACGGATCCAGGTCCGCCTGGTTCGCCAGCGGCGTGCCTTCAACCTTCACCAGGTTGTTGATGGGGACCGATTCGGGGTAGGGCGTGAGGTTGGCCAGTTCGGCCACCAGGCCGGCGCGCTGGCGGCGGGTTTCACCCATGCCGACAATGCCGCCGCAGCAGACTTTCACGCCGGCGCTGCGCACGCGCGCCAGCGTGTCCAGCCGGTCCTGGTAGTCGCGCGTGGTGATGATGTCGCCGTAGAAATCAGGGGCGCTGTCAAGGTTGTGGTTGTAGTAGTCGAGGCCGGCGCTTTGCAGTGTCTGCGCGTGGCCGTCTTCCAGCATGCCCAGCGTGGCGCAGGTCTCCAGGCCCAGGGCCTTGACGGTGCGCACCAGCTCGGCCACTTTTTCAATGTCGCGGTCCTTGGGTGAGCGCCAGGCCGCACCCATGCAGAAACGCGTGGCGCCCGCGGCCTGGGCGCGCTGGGCGGCAGCCAGCACTTCGGCAGGCTCCATCAGCTTGCTGGCTTCCACGCTGGTGTCATAGCGGGCGGCCTGCGGGCAGTAGCCGCAGTCTTCGGCGCAGCCGCCGGTTTTCACCGACAGCAGCGTGGCAAATTCAACCCGCGTGGGGTCGAAGTTTTCGCGGTGCACCGTTTGCGCGCGGTGCATTAGCTCCGGAAACGGCAGGTTGAACAGCGCTTCAATCTCGTCAACGCTCCAGCGGCCGTGTTCGCGGGGCTGGGCGGCGGGGCGGGGCGGGTGGAAAGCGAGGGGTTGGGTCAGGATTGAGGACATGAACGTGGGGCTCCCGAATGAATGAAAGTACTGAAGTGCTGAAAGTGTTCACTGAGGCACTGTCAGGAATGTGATGCAGCGTGTTTGAGCGTGTCGGTTTGTTCGATGTGCATGAGCAAACGCGCTGGGCAGGGCGGCTGGGGGTCGCCATCTTTCACGGCTGATTTTACCCAGCCCTGACGCCCGCCGGATTTCTCACGTGGCGCCAGGCCTGGCCAGCTCTGTCAGGGCCTGCACCAGCCGGTCAATGTCGGCCTCGGTGTGCGCGGCCGACAGGGCAATGCGCAAACGGGCCGTGCCCTCGGCCACGGTGGGCGGGCGAATGGCGGGCACCCACAGGCCGCGTGTGCGCAGGCCTTCCATCACGGCCAGCGCCGCGTCGTTGGGGCCAATCACCACGGGCTGAATGGCGGTGGGCGACTCGCCGAGCCGCCACGAGCTGCCTCGCAGGCCCTGAGCCAGGCCGCTCCTCAAGCGGGCAATGAGGCGCTGCAGGTGCTCGCGCCGCCATTCGTCCTGCTCAATCAGCTGCAGGCTGGTGTGCAGGGCGGTGGCCAGCAAGGCGGGGGCGGCGGTGGCAAAAATGTAACTGCGGGTTTTTTGCAGCAGCCATTCCACCAGCGCCTCGCTGCCCGCCACAAACGCCCCGGCCACGCCCGCGGCCTTGCCCAGCGTGGCCATGTAGAGCACGCGCGGTGAAGCATTCTCACCAGACAGGCCAAAGTGGGCCAGGCAGCCGCGCCCCTGCGGGCCCAGCACGCCAAAACCGTGGGCGTCGTCGAGCAGCAGCAGGGCGTCATGGCGCTCGCACAGTGTCAGCAGCGCGGGCACATCGGCCACATCGCCGTCCATGCTGAACACGGCGTCACTGATGATGAGCTTGCGCCGCGCCGGGCTGCTGATGAGTTCCTGCTCCAGTGCGGCCAGGTCGGCATGCGGGTAGCGGTGAATCTGCGCGCTTGACAGCCTGGCGCCGTCGATCAGGCAGGCATGGTTCAGCGCGTCTGAAAAAATCGCATCGCCCTTGCCCACCAGCGCGGGCACGATGCCAATGTTGGTGGCATAACCGGCGTAAAAGTACAGGGCGCGCGGCTGGCCGACAAAGCGGGCCAGTGCGGCTTCCAGCGCCTCGTTGGCGGCGCTGTGGCCGCTCACCAGAGGCGAGGCCGCCGCCCCCACACCGAAAGCCCGGGCGCCGTCGCAGGCGGCTTGCACCAGCGCCGGGTGGCCGGCCAGGCCCAGGTAGTCGTTGCTGCAAAAGGCCAGCATGCGCTGCCCGTCAACCTGCAGGTGGGCGCCTTCTTCAGGCACGACGACGCGACGCCGGCGGCGCAAATGCGTTCGGTCCAGCTCGGCAATGCGCGCCGGAAATTCATCGAGCCAGGAATTCGTCAGTGGGGTGTCGATTGCCATGCCAGGGGGAGTTCCAGGTTCAGGGTGGTGGGGTCGGGCTGCGACTGGTACGCAATGCTGGCCAGCAGCGGTGCCGCCAGCTGGTGCTGCAAAAAGGCGATGTTGTCGCCTTGCGCGAGCATGTGGGGGTCAATGTGGTTGGCCACCCAGCCCGCCAGCGTGAGGCCGCGCGCGCGAATGGCGGCGGCCGTCAGCAGCGCGTGGTTGAGGCAGCCCAGGCGCAGGCCCACCACCAGCACCACGGGCAAGCCCAGCGCCTGCGCCAGATCGGCGCCGGTTTCCGTATCCGACAGCGGCACCATGAAGCCGCCTGCGCCTTCCACCACCACGGCGTCAGCGAGTTGCAGCAATTGGCGGTGGCAGGCCACGATGTGTGCGATGACTATGCGAACGCCGGCGCGCGTGGCGGCAATGTGGGGCGACACCGCGTCGGGCAGCAAAACGGGGTTGTCCAGTTCGGGCGGTACGCGGCAGCTGGAGGCGGCGCGCAGGGCCTGCACATCCTCGTTGGCTTCGGTGCCCCGGATCAAGGCGGTGCCTGCCGCCACGGGCTTCATGCCCACCACACGCGGGTAATGCTGTGCCAGCGCGTGCAGCAGCGCGGTGCTGACCAGCGTTTTGCCGACGCCGGTGTCGGTGCCTGTGACAAAGAGCGAAAACTGCCGCTGCTTATCCATGCGCACTTTCTTCGGCCAGCGTGGCCTCCAGCGCGGCCAGCGCACCGCGTGCCAGATGCCCGGCGGTGTCTTCGTCCATCACATAGGGCGGCATGGCGTAAATCGTGTTGCCAATTGGCCGCAGCAGCACACCCTGCGCCAGCGCATGCTGGTAGTAGCGGCGCGAAAAGCCGGGCAGCGCACCGGCGACATCCCAGGCCCAGATCATGCCGAGCTGCCTGGCGTGTTGAATGCGCGGATGGGCGGTCAATGGCGCGAAGGCTGCAGTCAGCTTGCGCGCCACCGCAGCATTGCCGGCCAGCACATCGTTTTGCTCGAACAGCTCCAGCGTGGCCAGGGCGGCGCGGCAGGCCAGCGGGTTGCCGGTGTAGGAGTGCGAATGCAGAAAGCCGCGCGCCACGTCGTCATCGTAAAAGGCCTGGTAGACCGTGTCGGTGGTCAGCACGGCTGACAGCGGCAGGGTGCCGCCCGTCAGGCCTTTTGAGAGGCAGATGAAGTCGGGCCGGATGCCCGCCTGCTGGTGGGCAAACATGGTGCCGGTGCGGCCGAAGCCGGTGGCGATTTCGTCCACCACCAGATGCACCTCGTAGCGGTCGCACAGCGCGCGCGCCCCGCGCAGGTAGCTGGCGTCGTGCATGGCCATGCCGGCGGCGCACTGCACCAGCGGCTCCACGATGAGGGCTGCGGTCTCCGCGTGGTGCTGCTCGAGCCAGACCTGCAGCGCGCCAACCGCACGGTTTGCCACGTCCGCAGCGCTTTCGCCGGGCTGTGCCGTGCGGGCATCGGGGCTGGGTACCGTCGCCGCCAGCCGCACCAGCGGCGCGTAGGCCTCGCGGAAGAGGGCGATGTCGGTCACTGCCAGTGCGCCCACGGTTTCGCCGTGGTAGCCGCCGGCCAGTCCCACAAAACGGCATTTGCCGGGGCGGCCGGTGTTGCGCCAGTAGTGCGCGCTCATCTTCAGTGCGATCTCGGTGGCCGAGGCGCCGTCGCTGCCGTAAAAGGCATGGCCCAGGCCGGTCAGTTGCGCTAGCTTCTCGGAAAGCGCCACCACGGGCTCGTGGGTAAAGCCGGCCAGCATCACGTGATCGAGCCGGCCGAGCTGGTCAATCAGCGCGGCCCGGATGTGGGGGTGGTTGTGGCCAAACAGGTTGACCCACCAGGAGCTGATGCCGTCGAGGTAGCGGTGGCCTTCAAAGTCGTGGAGCCACACGCCTTCGGCCCTGGACACCGGAATCAGCGGTTGCGATTCGTGCAGCTTCATCTGCGTGCAGGGGTGCCAGACGTGCTGCAGGCTGCGCTGGACCATCGAGGTGTTGTCCATGGATGCTCCGGTTTAAAGGGCGGGGTGGGAGGCCAGCGCTTGTGCAGGCGGGCAGGGCGGCACGCGGGATGCGTGACGGGCGATGCGTGGAGTCAGGGCATCTGTACCGGGATGGTCGAGCGCTCTTCCTTGATGCGGTTGTCGCCATCGACAAACACCAGCTTGGGGCTGAAACCCGGGACATGTTCCTCGTGCACCTGTGCAAACGCCGCGATGATGACCAGGTCGCCCACCGCCGCGCGGCGGGCCGCGGAACCATTGACCGAGATGATGCGGCTGCCGCGCTCGGCCCGGATGGCGTAGGTGATGAAGCGCTCGCCGTTGTTGATGTTCCAGATGTGCACCTGCTCGTTCTCGCCCAGGTTGGCGGCGTCCAGCAGGTCCTCGTCAATCGCGCACGAGCCTTCGTAGTTCAGCTCGCAGTGGGTCACGCTGGCGCGGTGGATTTTCGATTTGAGCAGAGTACGAAACATGATGGGATGGCAGTAAAGAAGTGACGATTAATCTGTGGCAATCGGATGACAGCCTTGAAACAGCGAGACAATAAAGCATCTGTTACCGTCATATCAGTAACATTTAGTCTGTTGAACCGTAGTCTAGGGGAGCCTTTATTCCATCTGGGCGAGTCTTTATTCCAACTGGTTATGAAAAAATCATTTGATTTCTCGGCTGAGGCCATCGTTGAGGTAGCCCAGGCCGACGCAATTCGTGCGCTGGCCGAAGATGTGGGCGCGGGCGATTTGACGGCGGGGCTGATCGATCCGGCCCGCATCGCCAGGGCGCAGGTGCTGGCACGCGAAAGCGCCGTGATTTGCGGCAGCGCCTGGGTGGAGGCCACGATTTTGCAGCTCGATCCCCAGGCTCGCCTGACCTGGCATGTGCGGGACGGCGAGCGCTGCGCCGCCAACCAGGTGGTGCTGGAGATACAGGGTAGGGCACAGGCCCTGCTGACGGCCGAGCGCACGGCGCTCAATTTTCTGCAGCTGCTGAGCGCGGTGGCCAGCAAAACGGCCGGCTACGTCGCGGCGGTGCAAGGCACGCGGGCGCAGATCGTCGACACCCGCAAAACACTGCCCGGCCTGCGTCTGGCGCAGAAATACGCGGTGCGCACCGGCGGCGGCACCAACCACCGGATCGGCCTCTATGACGCGGTGCTGATCAAGGAAAACCATATTGCCGCTGCCGGCGGCATTGCGCAGGTGCTGGCGCGCGCGGCCGCGGTGGCGGCCCAGGCTGATTTTGTGCAGATCGAGGTTGAAAACCTGGCCGAGTTGCAGCAGGCCCTGAATGCCGGCGCCCGCATGGTGCTGCTCGACAACATGACGCTGGACCAGTTGCGCGAGGCGGTGCGCATCAATGAGGGGCGCGCCAGCCTGGAGATTTCCGGCGGCGTGACGCAGGAAAGCCTGCGCAGCCTGGCCGAGACCGGCGTGGACCGGATTTCCATTGGCGGCCTGACCAAGGACGTCAAGGCCATCGATTTCTCGATGCGCTTCCATGAGCTGTAAGGAACTGCGATGAGCGCCGTGCCTGACGTGATTGATGTTGAATACGACTCGCCGCACCCGGCGGCGGTTCCGGGCGCCTCGGTGTGCGACACCCGGCACGCCTGGGCGCGGGTACCGGTCGAGCCTGGCCCGAAGCAACGTGCCGCGCTCAAGGACAAGATCCGCCAGCTGCTGAAGGAGCGCAACGCGGTGATGGTGTCGCACTATTACGTGCACCCCGACCTGCAGGACCTGGCCGAGGAAACCGGCGGCATGGTCAGCGACTCGCTGGAGATGGCGCGCTTTGGCCAGAGCCATGCGGCGCAGACACTGGTGGTCTCGGGCGTGCGCTTCATGGGCGAAACGGCCAAGATTATCTCGCCCGAAAAGCGCGTGCTGATGCCCGACCTGGACGCGACCTGCTCGTTGGACCTGGGCTGTCCGGTCGATGAGTTCAGCGCTTTTTGCGACGCGCACCCCGACCGCACCGTGGTGGTCTATGCCAACACCAGCGCGGCCGTGAAGGCGCGCGCCGACTGGGTCGTCACGTCCAGCTGCGCGCTCGACATTGTGCAGGCGCTGAAAGACAAGGGGCACAAGATTTTGTGGGCGCCCGACAAGCACCTGGGCGGCTACATCCAGCGCCAGACCGGCGCCGACATGGTGTCTTGGCCCGGCACCTGCATCGTGCACGACGAGTTCAAGGCCTTCGAGCTCGAAGCGCTCAAGAAGGAACACCCGAAGGCCAAGGTGCTGGTGCATCCCGAGTCACCGGCCGATGTGGTGGCGCTGGCCGACGCGGTGGGTTCGACCTCGGCCATCCTGAAAGCCGCGCACGAACTGGATGCCCCGGAGTTCATTGTCGCCACCGACAGCGGCATGATGCACAAGCTGCGCACCCTCAACCCCGGCAAAATCTTCATCGAGGCGCCGACGGCAGGCAACAGCGCGACCTGCAAGAGCTGCGCGCACTGCCCCTGGATGGCCATGAACAGCCTGGCAGGCCTGGCCCAAGTGCTGGAGACCGGCCGCAATGAAATTCACGTGGATCCGGCGCTGGGCCTGCGTGCCCGCTTGCCGATTGACCGCATGCTGGCGTTCACCGCTGCGCTGAAAGCCGGCCAGCCGGCAGGCGCGCTGGTGCCACACATCGGCGCGGCCTGATGGGGGCCTTGTCGGCGCTCATCGATTTCTCCAACCCGGACCATCCCGACGGCCCGCGTCTGCGCCAGGCCTTTGGCGTGGCGCGCCAGGTGCTGGTGGCGCACGAGCCGCAGCAGGTGCGCGCGGTGCTGGACGCAGTGCAGGAGGCCGCGCAGCGCGGCGCCTGGTGCGTGGGTTACCTGCGCTACGAGGCTGCGCCCGCCTTCGATGCGGCGCTGGCCGTGCATCCGGCGAATGCGGATGAGCCCCTGGCATGGTTTGCTGTTTACGACGAGGCTTTGCCATGGCCGGGGGACGCAACGGATGCGGCGGATGCAGCGGCAGTTCAGGTGCAGTGGCAGGAGACCTGTCCGCGCCCTGTTTTTGATGCGGCGCTGGCAGGCATCCAGCGCGCCATTGCCCAGGGCGAGTTGTACCAGGTCAACTTCACCGCACCCTTGCTGGGCACGCTGCGCGGCGAGCCGGGCGTTGATACCGCCCGCGCCCTCTTTTCCGCCCTGCAGCGCGCCCAGCCCGGCGGTTATGCGGCTTTTCTGGACACCGGTGATGCGCAGGTGCTGTCGGTATCACCGGAGCTGTTTTTCGACTGGCATGGTGGCCATATCCTGACACGGCCCATGAAGGGGACGGCGCGGCGCGGCGCTTCGCCGCACGACGATGCTGCGCAGGCCGAGGCCTTGCGCACATCGGCCAAAGAGCGTGCCGAGAACGTGATGATCGTGGACCTGCTGCGCAACGACCTGTCGCGCATCGCCCGGCCGTTCAGCGTGCGGGTGCCGCGCCTGTTTCATACCGAGGCGCTGCCGACGCTGTGGCAGATGACCTCGGACGTGGAGGCGCGCACGCGCGAAGGCTGTTCGCTGGCGGACGTCTTTGCCGCGCTGTTCCCCTGCGGCTCGGTGACCGGCGCGCCCAAGGTGCGCGCCATGCAGATGATCCATGCGCTGGAGCCGCAGGCGCGGGGTGTGTACTGCGGCGCCGTTGGCGTGGTGCAGCCCGGTGAAGACGGCATCAGGGCGACGTTTAATGTGCCCATCCGCACCGTGACCTTGCGCGGTGCGGCGCTGCGCTGCGGCATTGGCAGCGGCATCACGGCGGATGCCAGCGCCGAAGGCGAGTGGCAGGAGTGGCGCCACAAGCAGGCCTTTGTGCGGCGCGCCAGCGCGCCGTTTGCGCTGCTGGAAACGCTGGGACTGCAGGACGGGTGCCTGCGTGATGCCGACGCGCATCTGGCGCGCATGGCGCAGGCTGCCCGGCATTTTGGCTACCTCTGGGATGCCCTGCAGGTCGAGCAGTCGCTGCAGGCCCTGGTGCGGGCCCATGCCCGGGGTGCCTGGCGCGTGCGGCTGCTGCTCGATGCGCAGGGCCGGCCACAGGCCGAGGCCCATGCGCTGGACCCCGGGCCGGCGCGTGTGCGCCTGCGTCTGGCCGACCATGCCATTGCCGAGGCGCACGATGAATTCGTGCGCTTCAAGACCACCCGGCGTGCCCACTACGACGCCTTTACGCCGACCGAGCCGGGCGTGTTCGACACCTTGCTGTGGAATGCCGACGGCGAGATCACCGAGTGCACACGCGGCAATATTGCGCTGCTGCTGGACGGCCGCTGGGTCACGCCGGCGCTGCGGTGCGGATTGCTGGGGGGCGTAGGGCGTGCCAATGCACTGCGCGAAGGCCGCGTGGCGGAAGCCGTGGTGCGTCTGGAAGATCTGCCGCGGGTGCAGGCGCTGGCTTTCGTGAACAGCCTGCGCGGTTGGGTCCCGGCGGAGCTGGAGCCGCGCGCCGCGTGATGTCCGCCTGGCGTCAGGCCGCCGGCGGCACGAGGATGGTGGGCGTTGCCGTGGCCGCCATGGCCGGGTAATCGCGGCTGAAATGCAGGCCGCGGCTTTCATGCCGGGCTTGCGCCGAGCGCACGATGAGATCGGCCACCTGCACCAGGTTGCGCAACTCCAGCAGGTCGCGCGTCACATGAAAGTGGGCGTAAAACTCCTGGATTTCGCCTTGCAGCAGCGCGATGCGGTGGGCGGCGCGATCCAGCCGCTTGTTGGTGCGCACAATGCCCACATAGTCCCACATGAAGCGGCGCAGCTCGTCCCAGTTGTGCGAGATCACCACCGACTCGTCGGCATCGGTGACGCGGCTGTCGTCCCAGGCGGGCAGGGTCTGGGCCGGCGTGGTGCCGTTGGCGGCCAGTTCTTTTGCTATCAAATGCGTAGCTGCTCGCGCAAAAACCATGCACTCTACCAGCGAATTGCTTGCCAAGCGGTTGGCGCCGTGCAGGCCGGTGCAGGCGGTTTCGCCCACGGCGTAGAGGCCGGCCACGTTGGTCCGGGCAGACAGGTCCGTGAGCACGCCGCCGCAGGTGTAGTGCGCGGCCGGCACCACGGGAATGGGTTGTTTTGACATGTCTATGCCCAGCTCCAGGCAGCGCGCATAGATATTGGGAAAGTGCTCCTGAATAAACGCCAGCGGCTGGTGCGAGATGTCGAGGTAGACGCAGTCAAAGCCGCCTTTTTTCATCTCAAAATCGATGGCGCGGGCCACCACGTCACGCGGGGCCAGCTCGGCTCTGGCGTCGTGCTGGGGCATGAAGCGGGTGCCATCGGGCAGCAGCAGGCGGCCGCCTTCGCCGCGCACGGCTTCGCTGATCAGGAAGGACTTGGCGTGCGGGTGGTACAGGCAGGTCGGGTGGAACTGGATGAACTCCATGTTGGACACCGGGCAGCCGGCGCGCCAGGCGGCGGCAATGCCGTCGCCGGTGGCCGTGTCGGGGTTGGTGGTGTAGAGGTACACCTTGCCCGCTCCGCCCGTGGCCAGAATGGTGTGGGGCGCCTGGAAGGTGAGCACCTCATCGGTCTCGTCATCCAGCGCGTACAAGCCCACGCAGCGGTTGCTGCCCTCCGCGCCGCGCTGGGCTGCGGGCAGCTTGGCGGTGGTAATCAGGTCCACCAGCGTGTGGTGCTCAAACAGCGTGATATTGGGCGACTGGCGCACCTGCTCGATCAGCGTGCGCTGCACGGCCGCGCCGGTGGCATCGGTCACATGCACGATGCGCCGCGCGCTGTGGCCGCCCTCGCGGGTAAGGTGCAGCTGGCCGTCTTCTTCTGAAAACGGCACGCCCAGTTGTTGCAGCCAGGCAATCGCCTGGGGTGCCTGCTCCACCACGAACTGGGTGGCTTTGAGATCGCACAGGCCGGCACCGGCCACCAGCGTGTCGTCCACATGGGCGGCAAAGCTGTCGTCCTTGTCCCATACGGCCGCAATGCCGCCCTGAGCCCAGCCGCTGGAGCCTTCGCGCACGGCGCGCTTGGTGAGGATGGCCACCCGGTGGGTGGGTGCCAGCTGCAGCGCCGCCGTCAGGCCGGCCAGGCCGCTGCCGACGACCAGTACATCAAACACATGTTGGACAGGGGCAGTTGAATCAGTCATGAAGGGCAGATATCAGGCGGGGGTGTAGGCCAGGCGCACGTAAACCGGGGCAAAGGCTTCGGCCTGCGTGACTTCGAGCAGGCCCTCCTTGGACAATTCGAGCAGCGCGATGAAGGTCACGACCAGCACCGGCATGCCGCGTGTGGCGTCAAACAGGTCTTCAAATTCGAGGAACTTGCGGCCCTGCAGCTTGCGCAGCACGATGCTCATGTGCTCGCGCACCGAGAGCTCTTCCCGCGAGATGACATGGTGCTGCACCAGCCGGGCGCGCTTGACAATGTCGCGCCAGGCCTCCTGCAGGTCGACCACGTTGACGTCGGGAAAGCGCGGCTGCAGCGACTGCTCCACGTAGACCTGCGCACGCAGGAAGTCGCGGCCGAACTGCGGCACCTCGTTGAGCTTGTGGGCGGCCAGCTTGATCTGCTCGTACTCGAGCAGGCGGCGTACCAGCTCGGCGCGCGGGTCTTCGGCTTCCTGGCCCTCGGCCACCTTCTTGGGGGGCAGCAGCATGCGCGACTTGATCTCGATCAGCATCGCGGCCATCAGCAGGTATTCGGCCGCCAGCTCCAGATTGGTGGCGCGGATCTCGTCGACATAGGTGAGGTACTGGCGCGTCACCGCCGCCATCGGGATGTCGAGAATATTGAAGTTCTGCTTGCGGATCAGGTAGAGCAGCAGGTCCAGCGGGCCCTCGAACGCCTCCAGAAACACCTGCAGGGCATCCGGCGGGATGTACAGGTCGTGCGGCATCGCAAACAGCGGCTCGCCATAGAGCCGGGCCAGCGCCACCTGGTCGATCACCTGCGGCATGTCCGGGTCCAGGTTCGCGGGCAGGTCCTGACCGGCTGCGGGTGGCAGATCCTGGGGAGAGGGCAGGGAAGGGTTCTGGGACATATTGCGGCAGCCGCAGCCGGGGGTAAAAAGGCAGGTTTGCTATAAAAAATATAGCCGCTAAAGAGATGGCTGCTTATTCCCGGGTTGTCGGGGTGGGAAGCCTTTGCAGGTCTTTTTGGCCTTTTTGGCAGTTACTTGCCGTTGGGGTGATTGCTCGTGCCGTACACGTAGGGCTGCTGCGGCACGCTGGCCTCGCTGTACTCGGCCTCGTCCTGCAGGCTCAGCTTTTTGTCCCACAGCAGGGCCCGGCCGGCCCGCTGCTCGGCCTCCAGGGTCGGCTTTTTCACCTTGAGCTGGTCAATGAACTGGGTGACTTCGGAGGTGTAGTCGGGGCGGCGAAAGAAGGACATGGGTCTAAACTGCCTAAAACGTGTAGTTGACTGATTTTACCGGGGGTCTGCCTTGCGCTCATTGTTGCCTGTCTCCATGCCTGTTCCGGGGGGCTTTTCACCGGCCGGTTCGCAGGGGCTTTCGCTGCCGCCAGCCACTAAAACTTCCAGAAGGACGATTGCTTGTATGGGCCTGCTGTCATTTGTTCTCGGGCTGGTCGGCTGCGACCCGCAGCGCATTGCCGAACTGGAGGAGGGTGTGTCCACCGAGGCTGATGTCCGGGCGCGTTTCGGCGAGCCCGAAAAAGTCTGGGAGGCCTCCGACATGGCCGACACACCGTTGCCGGGTGTCACTGCCGAACCCGGCGCGCGTACCCTGGAATACAACCGCCAGCCCGAGGGCCAGGTCAACTACATGATCACCATAGGCGCGGACGGCAAGATGAGCGCACTGCGCCAGGTGCTGACGCCGCGAACCTTTGCCAAAGTGCTGCCCGGCATGCGCATGGAGCAGGTACGCAAGATGCTCGGCAAGCCGATGAAGATCACGCCTTACGCGCTCAAGCAGGAAACCCATTACGACTGGCGTTATCTCAGCGACCCCAATACCCCGCGGATTTTTACGGCGGTTTTTGATCCTGAGTTGCGGGTCATCAGGACCGGATCGGTGGACGACATCAAAACCGAGTTGGGCGGCAACAGGTAGCTTGCTGCCGGTCAATGCAATGGGTCTTGCCCGGCAGGCGCTAAGCCAAGGCCTGCAGGGTAAAGAGTTGTTTACAAGACTGTATACAATTTTGAATTTTGGGCTATCATGCGCCCATGAAATTCTTTGCCGCCGACCTCATTGCGAGTGCAGACCGGGTAATTCGTGTGGGCTTTCAGCGCCTGGTGCCGTCCCTGCCCGGCTGCGTACGCTTGGCGAGGATCTAGCATGCTGCCGGGCCTGGTGCTGTTCTATGTAGGCGCGGTGCTCATTCTCAATGGGCTGTGGATGCTTGGCCGCTTCGGCGATCGCGAAGTCTGGGTCATCAACCTGTTCACCGGCGCAGTGACCCTGCTGGTGGCCTTGAAGTACGCTTTCGGTGCGGATGCCGACGCCGCGTCGATCAAGGCCGCCGCGCTGTCCCTGCTGTTTTCCTTCACCTACCTGTGGGTGGCCATCAACCGCCTGAGCGGAGCCGACGGCCGCGGACTCGGATGGTTCAGTCTCTTCGTCGCTATCACCGCCGTGCCGGTGGCGGTCGATACGCTGCGCGGAGCCGTCAGCACCGGGGACGTCTGGCTGGGTCTGTCCTGGGCCGCCTGGGGTGTGCTGTGGCTGCTGTATTTCCTGCTGCTGGCGCTGCAAAAGCCGGTGTCCCGCCTGGTGGCCTGCGTGGCCATCAGTACAGGCGTCCTGACCGGCTGGCTGCCGGGTTATCTGCTGTTGACCGGCGCCATGGTTTGACCGCTCCGCAGGATCGAAGACATCTCTATAAAAAGGGCCTCATGACCATCACCCCCGACGACCTCACGCCCATGCAACTCGCCATCGACGCCTCGCGGGCCGCGCTCCAGGCAGGCAATAGCCCTTATGGGGCAACGCTGGTTTCGGTGGGCGGCGAGGTGCTGCATGTTGCTGGCAACACCCAGCTGAGCAGCGGCGATTTCACCAGCCATGCCGAGATGGTGCTGGTGCGCGAAGCCAGTTCGCGGCTGGGCTTGGCCACCCTGCGCGGCAGCACCGTTTACGCCAGCGGCGAGCCGTGTGCGATGTGCAGCGGCGCGTTGTTCTGGGCGGGCGTGAGCCGCGTGGTGTATGGCGCCTCGAACGATGTCATGGGCGCCGTGCTGGGTGCTGGCGACGTGTTGCCGATTCGCTGCGAACAGGTTCTGGCCGGGGCTTCGCCCGCGGTGCAGGTGGACGGCCCGGTGCTGGCCGAGGCGGCCGCAGCGGTGCTGCGCGAGGCCGCGGCGCTGCGCGCCCGCAGTTCCGTGTCCGAATAAAACTTCAGCCTTTCCTTGAGCCCTCGACTTCGCCGGGGACGGACGGCGGGATCGCCTGCGTCACGCGGCGGGCGGCCTGCGACAGCAGGTCCCGAAACCAGCGGTGCGGCGGCGAATGCTGGGAGCGCTCGTGCCAGAGCTGGTAGAAACGCATGCGCGGAAAATCAAAGGGCGGCTCGGAGATGGTCAGCGGCAGCGTGCGCGCGAAGTGGGCTGCAAAATGCCGCGACGTCGTGAACACCAGATCGGTGTTGACCAGCAGGTAGGGCGCCAGCTCGAAAAATGGCACCACGACGCAGGCATCGCGCGACACGCGCAGGCTGGTGAAGTGGGTCTCGACGACACCGCGCTGCGCCTGCGAATACGGCAAGGGCACGATATGGCGCGCTGCGAGGTACTGCTCTCGGGTCAGGCCGCGGGCAGCCCGCCGGTCGTGGCTGCTCATCAGGCAGACCACCTCGTCTTCAAGCAGCACCGACAGGTGCAGCTGCTGCGGCGGCTGGGGCCAGTTGCCGATGACCACGTCCAGGTCACCCTGCGCCAGCGCGCGCTCGTAGTCGAAGTCGGCCCCGAGCGGCTGCACCATGAGCCGGGCGCGGGGTGCTTCGCGCCGGAAACGCTCGACGGCGCCGGCCAGGAAAGGCGCCGCCATGAAATCCTGCGAGCCGATGCGAAAGGTCTGCGTGCTTGACGCCGGATCGAACTGATCGGCATCGGCATCGGCGCGCATCGCATCGATCTCGCCGAGCGCGCGCCGGGCGTGTTCGCGCAGCACCAGCGCCCGGTCGGTGGGCGCCATGCCGCCCTTTTCGCGCACCAGCAAAGGGTCGCCAAAAATCTCCCGCAGCTTTTTCAGCGCGATGCTGATGGTCGGTTGCGACTGGTTCAGCCGGATGGCGGTGCGCGAGACGTTGCGCTCTGTCACCAGAGTCACCAGCACGCGCAGCAGGTAGCTGTCGACGGGATCGGCGGGTCTGCTCATGGATGGGTTTTCTTATGCGTCGGGCTCCATGGTATTCGGATTCCGCAATTCTGCTTATAGCAGTCCCCGTGCGCGATGCGCACCGCTTGTCCGTAGACTGGCTGCTCCTCGCAAGGCGCGTGAGTTGCGCGCCTGAATGTGAAGGCGCAAGCGAAAGCCGCAGGCCCCGACCGGCCCGTGGTTCACCCCAAACGACATTGGAGACAAGCATGAGTACTGCAAGCGTCACGCTACCCCTTGCCCAAGCACCCGCAAAGACGGAGCTGGACAATATTTACAAGAAAATTTTCCTGCGGCTGATCCCGTTTTTGATGGTGCTGTGGATCCTCGCCTGGATAGACCGCGTCAACATCGGTTTCGTCAAGCTGACCATGCTCGACGACCTGAAATGGAGTGAGGCGGTCTACGGCCTGGGCGCCGGCATTTTCTTCCTCGGCTACTTTTTCTTTGAAGTGCCGAGCAACCTGCTGCTGCAGAAAATCGGCGCCAAAAAGACCATCATGCGCATCACCATCGGCTGGGGCCTGACCAGCATCGCGATGATGTTCGTGAAGACGCCGGAAATGTTTTACTTCCTGCGCTTCCTGCTTGGCGTATTTGAAGCAGGCTTTTACCCCGGCATCATTTTGTACCTCACGTTCTGGTTCCCGAACGACCGGCGCGCCAAGGCCTTTGGCATGTTCATGTCGGCCTCGGCGCTGGCCGGTGTGATCGGCGGGCCGCTGGCGGGCTTCATCATGACCACCTTCAACGGTGTCAACGGCTGGCAGGGCTGGCAGTGGGTGTTTCTGCTGGAAGGCATTCCGTCGGTCATTGCCGGCTTCGTGACCTGGTTCTACCTGACCGACAAACCCGAGCAGGCCAGCTGGCTGACGCGGCGCGAGCGCGATCTGGTGCACGCCGACCTGGAGCGCGACGCCAGGGCCCTGGGCCATCGCGAGCACAGCATGCTGGCCTCGCTGAAGGACTCGAAGATCTGGCTGATGATCCTTATCTATTTCTGCATCATCGCGGCGAACTCCTCACTGACCTTCTACGGCCCGACGCTCGTCAAGGAAGTCGGCTTCACCAGCCCGCTGGCGGTCGGCTGGATCATGGCGGGCGCCTACCTGTGCGGCGCGGCGGGCATGATCCTGAACGGATTCCATTCCGACAAGCAGCAGGAGTCACGCTACCACTGCGGCCTTGCGGCGGCACTCGGGTCGGCCTCGCTGCTGGTGATAGCCATGGTGCTCAAGACCAGCCCCTTGCTGACCCTGGCGATGCTCACGCTGGCCATCGTCGGCACCATGAGCGCCATTCCGGTGTTCTGGCAAATGCCCAACCGCTTCCTGTCGGGCGCGGCGGCGGCTGGCGGTGTGGCGCTGATCAACTCGGTGGCCAACCTGGCAGGCTTCGGTGCGCCCTGGATGCTCGGCCTCATCAAGACCTCGACGGGCTCGCTGTCGTCTGGCCTGTACGTGGTGGCCGCGTTCGAGATCTGCGCGACGCTGCTGATCCTGAAGTTCGTCCCGCGCACGCACAAGACCCATGCGGCCGTCAAGGCGAGCTTTCAAAAAGCCTGATCAACCAAGGAAAAAAATCGCCATGACTGAAGCGACATTTGCACTTGATCTCGACGCTGTCAACACCATGGCGCAGGACGACTTCGTCGCCGCGCTGGGCAGAACTTTCGAGCATTCCCCGTGGGTGACTGAAAAAGCGTGGGCCTCGCGGCCGTTTGCCAGCCTGGACGCCCTGCATGCGGCCATGATGGGTGTTGTTCGCGCTGCGCCGCGGGACGTGCAGGTCACCTTTTTGTGCCGCCACCCCGAGCTTGCCGGCAAGGAGGCGCAGGCCGGCACCATGACCCGTGAGTCGGTGGGCGAGCAGGCCAGCGCCGGGCTGAACGCGCTGAGCCAGGGTGAGATGGGCGAGTTGCGCGAGCTCAATGCCCGTTACCGCGAGCGTCATGGCTTTCCGTTCATCGTCGCCGTGCGCCGCCACAGCAAGACCGAGATCTTCAGCCTGTTTCGAAGCCGCCTGGCACGGGAGAGCGAACTCGAACTCAACGAGGCGCTGGCGCAAATCGCCTGCATCACGCGGCTACGGGTGGAGGCCAGGATGGCGGCATGACGCCTGCCGGCCCCCTGTTCGCCGGCTGAACTCCGGTTTCACCGGCAATGGGGCTTCTACGAGGCCGCTCTGCTTTCTGCTTTCCAACTCAGCTCGGAAGCAGTCTGCTTTAACCACCGTTGCGGCCCGAGACCCGGGGCCTTGAGGTTCATAGCGCTTCCACTTTTTACAGGAACACGGAGCACTTCATCACGATCTTCGGCTGTGCATTGCGCCCGGCCACTACCAGCCGGCCGCCGCGCAGCACAATGGCCTTGTGTAACTGCTCCAGCATATTCAGCCGGATTAGCAGCCCTTGCGCGGCGCTTTCCGCGACCGTCAGAATCGGATCAATCTTGGCCGCCATGCAGTGCAAGCCCTCTATCGTTCCCCGACCCTCAAGATGTGTGCCCTTTTCTGGATGATTTTGAAGTCCCGGATGGCGTGAATTCGACGCCATGCTCGATCAGGTAGTCGCGGATGAGCCTTCGTACGACTTGGGAGGGGGTGACGTCCTGTCTGGCGCACAAGCTCTCGAACGCCAGTTTCTTTGCCGGATCAATCAGAACCGTCAGTCGCGCTGTCTTTAGCTCCATGGCTGCGCTCCTATTTTGTTGAGTAACATTATAATCAAATTATAATTGCAATTGAATTGAATGCAAACTATATTCAATTTATGCGCAACGAAATCGACGGGCTTGCAAAGCTCGTTTTTTTTACCCCGGCAAACTTCTTTCACGGTCTGACCCATCGGGTCAGAACGCGGCGGAGCAATCGTCAATTGGGCGGAATGCTTGCGTTCATTGCCGGCGCCATCAACGCCGGGGGTTTTCTTGCGGTGCAGCGCTACACCTCTCACATGACCGGAATTCTGTCGGCCATCGCGGACGACCTGGTCCTGGGTCACACGGTCCTGGTTTTCGCAGGAGTTGCGTCGCTTGCTGCATTTCTATGTGGGGCCGCCACAACCGCCGTGCTGATCAATTGGGCGCGGCGGCGGCAAATGCATGGTGAGTTCGCACTGTCCCTCATGCTCGAAGCGGTCCTGCTTCTGGTTTTTGGCTTGCTGGGGGCCAATCTTCAGCTTTTCAGTGAGCTGATTGTGCCGTCCACCGTGCTGCTGTTGTGCTTCATCATGGGATTGCAGAATGCGATCGTCACCAAGATATCCAAGGCCGAGATCAGAACCACACACATGACGGGCGTGATCACGGATCTCGGCATTGAGCTGGGACGGCTGATCTACTGGAACCGCACGCAAGCCACCCATGTCGGGCACTTTGTGAAGGCCGATCGCGACAAGCTGGCGATCCATGCGGCCATTCTCGGCTTGTTTTTTGTGGGGGGCGTGATCGGCGCTGTGGCGTTCAAGGCCTTGGGCTTTGCGGCAACAGTGCCTGTGGCCACCGTGCTCATGGTGCTGGCCGCACCCCCGCTCCTGAAAGATTTCTGGCTGCTCGGCAAGAAAACCTGAAGGAACATGCCATGAGCGCCGGGCCATCAAGCAAGCCAATTCAATGGATCCCGTGAACCGGCGCATCAAGCTGCTGCGGTACACGCCTCGGTCGGGAGGCTCCGGCCGTGTCTTCGGTGCGGTGTGGAAACGCCGCGATGCAGTTCACTGGGCGTCGCCGATTGTGCAAAGAATCGATGACGTGTTTGACCCGCAGCCCTTCGTTGCCCGTTTCCCCGACGCCGCGTATGAGTTTGATCACTTCGTCGCAGCCGTCGGATGGCTGGAGTCGGTCTGCTACGCGGCGCGAGAACCATTTGAAGTTGCCCGTGCTTGCGAAACAGAAGCTGATCTGGGGCTGAGCTGTATCCGGTATCAAGGCCCGGGTCGCGGAGAAGATCTCGCCAGCCTGCTCGGCGGCGAGGGGCTCCAGGCGCAGTTGCTGGACGTCGAGCTGCTCAGGACTGCTGTCAGCTTGACGCTGGAGCACCTTGTCAAAGAGCATGCTGTGCTCAAGGGCCTTCCGCTGGAGCTGATGTCCCAGGGCACCCATGAATGCGCGCGCCTTCATCTGCCCGGTGATCAAATCGTACGCATCTACTTTGATCGTGACACCCCGCCGGGTGATGTGTTGCCGAAATTGCTGCTTGAGAGCGAACGGTTGCACCGCGAGGCTCCCCCATCGGAAGTGTCATTCCTGGTCTTTGCCCAACTCAAGACGGCACTGCCCATCATGCCGACCGCCAGAGTGCTCGCGACGGGCATGAGGCTGCCGCACATCGCCAACGGCCTGGTTCGGCGGGTTTGGTCTACGCCGCTGTCGCCATGAAACGGCCCCGCAGGCCCCGTGGAAAAATGCAGCTGGATGATCCCGGGTGCACCTGGCCGCCTCAGGACGACGCCTTGAACTGTGACCGCAGGAGCCCTGCAACTGATCGGCTGCGCCGCGCCTGGCTGGAGGCGCACGGTCCATTCATCTCCAGATTCCGCCCATCACCGTGTGCGTGACCTACCGCACCACCGCCGTGGCCATCGCCGTCGCCGAAATTCAAGGTGACAGGTAGTTCCGTCACCTCTTTTGCGCAACGACGCTGTTCCGACCATTCCATCGAACCACCCATGCCAGACCCTCTTGAGCGCCATCGCCACCTGCGACCATTCGTCGACGAAACGCTGACCTCCAGGACCTTGCACTTCTCGGAGTGCGACATTCAAAGCAGGATGCAGATCGGCCGGCCAGACCTGCTGTTGCTGCAGTACACGCGGCTCATGATGGGGTTCTTGCTGCTGCTTCCCCGGCCCGCCAGTATCGCGATGGTGGGTCTGGGTGGTGGCTCACTGGCGAAGTTTTGCTACCGGTACCTGCCAGACTCGCGGATCGAGGTGATTGAAATCAACCCCCATGTCATCGCACTGCGCGATAGATTCGAGGTACCAAAAGACGATCGCCGCTTTCATGTCCATGAGGCGGATGCCGCCGACTTCGTCCGCACGGCCCAATGTCGATACGACGTGATGCTGGTCGACGGATTCGATGGTGATGGACTGCCGGCGTGCCTTGCCTCCCGCACCTTCTACGACAACTGCTTTGACCTGCTGGAACCCCATGGTGTTCTGGTGGTGAATTTTCATTCTCACCACCAGCACACCGCAGTCTGCATGGATCGCCTGAAAAGAAGTTTTGAGGGATGTATGCTGACCGCCACCCATGACCACGAGCGCAGCAACACCATAGCCTTTGCCTGCAGGGACGCGCTCGCAGGCACGCTGTTGCGCGGCCCCTTGCGTTGCCCGCCGCAACTGCCCCCTGAGGCGTGGGCCCAGCTGGCGCCCGACCTGGCGCGGGTCCAGGACGCATCAGAGTGGCGATGTCGGGAAACCCTGTAACCCGGTTCGGCAGAAAAGAGGCCCGACTCCTTCGAAGCCCTGCAGCATGCGGAGCCTTTCGTGATCGAGGCACCGGGTTGCCGGTCACGGCATATCGCCCGCCTGGAGACGCAAAGCCGGATGTGCCTGGACCCGCCGGAGTGGCTGAGCCTGGAATACACGCGCTTGATGATGGGCTTCCTGCTGTTCATGAACCAGCCCGGGCAGGTCGCTGGCATCGAAGCATTGCCTCAGGAATTGAAGTCCGGTGTGCGCGCGCAACTTTTTCCGGCAATCAATCGCATGCGTCTGGCGCTGAAAGAGCTGCGGTGCCAGGCGTTTGGTGATCACATCGCATTCATGTACGATGTGACGCATGTAATCATCACATTGCCATGCCGAGGATGTATGGAGTTCAAGACCGCGCGGCTAACGCTGCTCATGGATCCGAACAAGAAGGCGGCCCTGGAGCGCCTGTGCGCGCAGCAGGATCTGACGGTATCGCAGGTGGTGCGACAACTTATCCGCGACTACCTCGCGCAGCATGGTGTCCAGTACACGCCGGGCAGGTCACCTGTGAACGACTCCGCGCCGGTTGATCATGTTGCCCCGGCCCAGGCAACGCCCGCCGTGACGCGCGGTAAACCACCTCCTGCGAAGCGACGTGTAGCGCGCCGGCCTGGTTCATGAGCAGCCTGCTTCCCGTCGCGCAGTGGCTCATCCTCGACTGGATGCTCCTGGTCGTGCTGGGCTGGCTGGTGGTGGCGGCCGCAGGGGTCATGGCGCTGCATCGTCTTGCCCTGGTGTCCCGCGTGCTTTTCCCGGCCGGCGGCCTGCTCGGGCTGGCGCTTTTTGGCCTGGCTTTCGGTGCGGTGCTCGGCACGCCTGAAGTCGCCGTGCTGCCCATCGGTCTGCCGGCATTGCCATTTCATTTGCGACTGGACAATCTTTCTGCCTACTTCCTGATGGTGATAGGCGCAACATCGGCTGGCATCTCCACGTTCGCAGCAGGCTACTTCCGCAAGGGCGAAGGCACGCTGCCGGGCCTGTTGTGCCTGGAGTACCACGTGTTTCTGGTCACCATGGCGGGAGTCGTGCTGGCCGATGACGCCTACTCGTTCATGGTGATGTGGGAGACGATGGCGCTCTCCTCCTTTTTCCTGGTGACCGCGAACCACCGCATCCCGGAGGTGCGCAGCGCCGGCTACCTCTACATCACGATGGCGCGCATCGGCGCGATCGCCATCCTGCTGTGCTTCGGCGTGCTGCAGGCCAACACCGGCGACTACACCTTCGCCAACATGCGGGCGCAGGCCCCGACACCCTTATGGGCTTCGGTCGGTTTCCTGCTCGCTGTATTGGGCTTCGGCGCCAAGGCCGGCATCCTGCCCCTGCATGTATGGCTGCCGGAGGCCCACCCGGCTGCACCCTCGCCGGTGTCGGCCCTGATGAGCGGTGTCATGCTCAACACGGCCATTTACGGCCTGATGCGCGTGTCTTTCGACTTGCTGCACATGCGCATGTGGTGGTGGGGCGGGCTGCTTCTGGCCGTTGGCCTGGCCACGGCCCTGTTCGGCGTGGTCTTCGCGGCGGTGCAGACTGACATGAAGCGGTTGCTGGCCTATTCGTCGATCGAGAACATGGGCCTGCTGTTCGTCGGCATGGGCCTGACGCTGATCTTTTCGGCCTACGACATGAAGCCGATGGCAGCACTGGCCATGACGGCGACGCTCTATCACGTCGCAAGCCATGCCTGCTTCAAGAGTCTGCTCTTCCTCGGCACCGGCAGCGTGCTGCATGCCACGTCCGAGAGAAACCTCGGCAAGCTGGGAGGCTTGATCCGCACCATGCCCTGGGTCGGCTGGCTGACACTGATCGGCGTGCTGGCCAGCGCCGGTCTGCCGCCCCTCGGCGGGTTCGTGTCGGAGTGGTTGCTGCTGCAGAGCTTTCTGTTCACGCCGAGCCTGCCGTTGCCGCTGCTGACCATGCTGATCCCCGTGGTCGCCGCGATGATCGCCCTGGTGGCGGCACTGGCCGGCTACACGATGGTCAAGTTCTTTGGCGTGATCTTCCTCGGCCAGCCGCGTGAGGGCAAGCTCGCCGGCGCCCACGACGCCGGACGCTGGGAGATCGCAGGCATGGTGTGGCTGGCGCTCGGCTGCGTTGCGCTCGGCCTGTTGCCGACGCAGTTCATTCAACTGATCGACCCCGTGACGCAGCAGCTCGTCGCGTCGGGTCTCGGCGCCAGGGTGGCGGCTGGCGGCTGGCTGTTGGCGCCGAACAGTCTCGAACAGGCGAGCTACGGGCCGGTGATTTTCCTGCTCGGCATCCTGGGCAGCTTCGCGCTGGCTTACCTGCTGGTGCGCTGGTTCTACCACGGCCGCGTGCGCCGCGGCCTGCCCTGGGCCTGCGGTTTCCCGTGGGGCAACGCCCGCATGCAGGATACGGCGGAGGGCTTCGGCCAGCCGATCCGCCAGATCTTCGAGCCCTTCTTCCTGATGCAGCGGGAGCTGCCGTCGCCCTTTGACGAACAGCCGCGCTACTGCGTCAAGGTAGAGGATCACTTCTGGCGCTGGCTCTATGTACCCATTGCCGACCTGGCCGCGTACCTGGCGCGACTGATCGGCCTGATGCAGCAGGGGCGTATCGCGGTGTACCTGCTGTACAGCTTCATAACCCTGATCGCCACGCTGCTGGCGGTGATGCGATGAGGCGGCCATGAGCACGGCGCCGGACCGGTTCCCTGCAGTGCTGCGCCCCCCGGGGCCCGGGCGCGCAGCGGCCTGGGGGCAGACATGACGTTCTCCGGCTTTCTGTCGCAGCTGCTCGAGATCGTCCTCGCGATCTCGATGGCACCGTTGCTGACTGGCTGGGTCAACCAGTGGCGTGCCTGGCTGCAGAACAAATCCGCGCCCAGCCTCTGGCAACCGTACCGGATGCTGCACAAGCTGTTCAACAAGGAATCGATGGTGGCCGACAGCGCATCGCGCCTGTTTCGCATCGCGCCTTACGTGGTGTTCGGCTGCATGGTGCTGGCATGCTCGATCATCCCCACCGTTTCCACAGACCTGCCACTGGCGACGGCGGCCGATGCGATCGCGCTGGTCGGCCTGTTTGCGCTGGCGCGCGTGTTCATCTCGCTGGCTGCCATGGACATCGGCACTGCCTTCGGCACGATGGGGGCGCGGCGCGAGATGCTGATCGGCTTCCTGGCCGAGCCGGCGCTGTTGATGGTGCTGTTCTCGGCCTCGCTTATTTCAAAATCGACCTCGCTCACCACCATCGTCGAGACGCTCGCCCATCGCGAATTGGCCATCTACCCTGGCCTGGCCTTTGCCGGTGTTGCCTTCACGATGGTGTCGCTGGCGGAGAACGCCCGCGTGCCGGTCGACAACCCCGCCACGCACCTGGAACTGACGATGATCCACGAGGCGCTCATCCTGGAGTACTCGGGCCGCCACCTGGCGTTGATCGAGTGGGCGGCCAGCCTGAAGCTGTTCGCCTATTCCTGCATTGGCCTGGCCCTGTTTTTCCCCTGGGGTGTGGCCGAGGCCCAGGCCCCGCTGGCCATGCTGCTGGCGCTGCCGGTACTGGTGTTCAAGCTCGCCGTCGGTGGTTTTCTGCTTGCCGCGCTGGAGGCGTTCTCCGCCAAGATGCGCATCTTCCGCGTTCCCGAGTTCCTCGCCACCGCCTTCCTGCTGGCGGTGATCGGGATGCTGGTGCAACTGCTGCTCGGACAATGATGCAATACCTCCAGGTTCATTTGATCCGCTGCTCCCCGCGGGGGCGGCCCAGTGCCCTTGATGTGGCCGGGCGGGCACCGAGATGAGCGCCTTGCTGACCCAGTTCGTCAATCTGCTCGGCGCGGTGCTGCTGATGCTCGCGTTCGCGATGATCGCGCAGCGGCGCATCCTGTCGCTGATTCACCTGTTCACGATGCAGGGCGCGACGCTGGTGCTGGCGACCGGCGTGGTCGGCTACGTGACGAACCAGCCGCACCTGTACATCTCGGCCGGCGTGACTTTCGTGCTCAAGGTGCTGTTGATCCCTTATCTGCTGCACCGGGTCATCGACCGCCTCAATATTCGCTGGGATGTCGAGACGCTGATCAACATCCCGACGACCATGCTGATCGGCATCGCGGTGGTGATCTTCGCATTCGACCTCGCGATGCCGATCGCGCGGCTCTCGTCGGCGCTGGTCAGCGGCACCCTGGGCATCGCACTGGCCTGCGTGCTGCTGTCCTTCCTGATGATGATCACGCGTGCGAAGGCGGTGCCGCAGGTGATCGGCTTCCTGGCAATGGAAAACGGTCTGTTCTTTGCCGCCACCTCGGCCACCTATGGCATGCCCATGGTGGTGGAACTCGGCATCGCGCTGGATGTGCTGATCGGCGTGCTGATCCTGGGGGTGTTCCTGTTTCAGATCCGGGAGCAGTTCGACAGCCTGGACATCAGCCATCTCGAAAAACTCAAGGATGACTGAGTTGCTTGCCCTGACCCTACTCCTCGCAACCCCGCTCGTCGGCGGTCTCGTGCTGGCGCTGGTCGGCCACCACGACAACGCGCGCGATGTCAACGTCGCCTTCAGCCTGGGCACCTTCGTTGCCGCCTGCGTGCTCACGATACAGATCATTGAAGGCGGGCCCCTGCTGGGGTGGGGCAGCGAGTTCTACATCGATGCGCTGAACGTCTTTCTCGTCTCGCTGACCGCGTTCGTCGGCTTCACCACCTCGATCTTCTCGCGGCCCTACATGCGCATCGAGCGCGACAACGGCAAGATGACCCCGCCGCGCCTGCGCCTTTATCACAGCATGTACCAGCTGTTCAGCTTCACGATGCTGCTGGCACTGACGACCAATAACATGGGGATTCTCTGGGTCGCGATGGAGGCCGCGACGCTGACCACCGTGCTGCTGGTCAGCGTCTACCGCACCGCGGCCAGCCTGGAGGCCGCGTGGAAATATTTCATCCTGTGTGGCGTGGGTATCGCCCAGGCGCTGTTCGGCACGGTGCTGCTCTACATGGCGGCCGAGAAGGTCATCAGCGCCGAGGCCGGTGCCTTGCTCTGGACCAACCTCGATGCGGTGAAGGGTCAACTCGACCCGAACATCATCACGCTGGCGTTCGCATTCCTGTTCATCGGCTACGGCACCAAGGTCGGCCTGGTGCCGCTGCACAACTGGTTGCCGGACGCCCATGCCGAGGGGCCGACGCCCGTGTCCGCCGTGTTGTCGGGCCTGCTGCTGAACGTGGCGCTCTATGCAATCCTGCGGTGCAAGGTGCTGACGGACGGCGCGCTGCACAGTCATCTGGCCGGCCGGCTGATGATGGGCTTTGGCCTGCTCTCGGTGGTGGCTGCGGTGTTCCTCCTGATCCGGCAGAAGGACGTCAAGCGCATGTTCGCCTACTCGTCCATCGAGCACATGGGGATGATGACTTTCGCCTTCGGCATGGGCGGCCCGATCGCCAACTTCGCCGGGCTGCTGCACATGACGGTGCATTCGCTGATCAAGTCCGCGATCTTCTTTGCCGTCGGCCACGCCACGCAGAAGGCCGGCACACAGGTTATGGAAAACATCCGCGGGCTGATCACGGTCAGCCCGACGGTCGCCTGGGGCCTGATGCTCGGATCGCTGGCCATCCTGGGCATGCCGCCATTCGGGGTCTTCGCCAGCGAGTTCCTGATCGTCACGACCGCGATGCGCGAGCAGCCCTGGGCGACGCCGTTCCTGTTGATCGCTTTGGGCCTGGCATTTGCCTCGGTCTTCAGCCGGATCCAGCCCATGGTGTTTGGCGAAACCAACGTCAAGCCCCTGGCGCATGCGCCAGCACTGATCCCGGTATTTGTGCACCTGGCGCTCGGGCTGATGCTGGGCCTGTACATTCCGCCCTATCTCAACGCCTGGTACCGCCAGGCGGCCGCCATGCTGGGGAGCTGATCATATGGTGCTGCCCGACCTCGGACTCGACCTGCGACGCCTGCCGGCACCCCTGCCGATGTGGCACGGGCAGGTCGGTCGCGACGCCTGGAGCGCCGCAGCACGCACCATCGCCAGCACCGGCGGGCGACTGGTTTCGGTGTGGGGCGTGGACCGGCGGGCCGGCGGCGGCGCCATGGCGGCCTGTGCCGCCTATGCCGTATTCGAGGGGCTGGTCTGGCTCGAACTGCCGCTCGACGATGCAACACAGGGCTTTCCGGATCTGTCCGCCGCGTTCCCGTGTGCGGCCCGGATGCAGCGCGCCATGGCCGATCTGTCGGGCCTGCATGCCGACGGCAGCCGCGACGACCGCCCATGGCTGGACCATGGCATGTGGTCGCCCGGGGAGCCCCCGCTGCAACACGATGCCGAACCGACCGCTGCGAGCGCCGGCACCTTGCCCGCCGATTACCCTTTCGTGTGCGTCGAAGGCAGCGGGGTGCATGAGATCGCCGTCGGCCCGGTGCATGCGGGCATCATCGAGCCTGGCCACTTCCGTTTCTCGGTGGTCGGCGAGAAGGTACTCCGGCTGGAAGCGCGTCTGGGCTACACGCACAAGGGCATCGAGCGCCGCTTCACCGAGCTGGCGCCGACCGAAGGCCACCGTCTCGCCGGCCGCGTCTCGGGCGACTCGACCGTGGCTTACGCCTGGGCCTATTGCATGGCACTCGAATCGGCCTGGGGCAGCGCGGTCCCGGCCCGGGCGACCTGGCTGCGTGCGCTGATGCTGGAGCGCGAGCGCGTGGCCAACCACCTGGGCGACCTCGGCGCTCTGGGCAACGACGTGGCACTGGCCTTCGGCCTGGCCCAGTTCTCGCGCCTGCGGGAGGACTGGCAGCGCTTGTCCAAAGAGGCCTTCGGCCACCGCTTCATGATGGACGCGGTGATCCCTGGAGGCGTTGCGGTCGACCTCGCGCCACCGATGCCCGATCGCCTGCGCCGGCAGTGCGACGACATCGAGCGGGACGTGCGCGCGCTGAAGGTCGTGTATGACGAACATGCGGGCCTGCAAGACCGCTTGCTCACCACCGGGCGGGTGACGCCTCAACTCGCCGCCCGGCTCGGTCTCACGGGTCTGGCGGGGCGCGCCAGCGGTCAGGCGGCCGACCTGCGCTGCGACCACGAATGGGCGCCCTACGACCGCTTCGAGGTGGCGATGGCCACGCACCGCAACGGCGATGTCGCCGCGCGTGTGACGGTGCGCTTCGAAGAGGCGTTCGAGTCCTTAAGGCTCATCCGCGCCATTTGCGCCGGCTTGCCGGGCGATGCCACCCATATCGACCTGCGGCCACCGGCTGTGCCATCCATGGGGGCGGGCTGGGTGGAGGGCTGGCGCGGCGAGGTGTTCGTCGCGCTCGAGATCGGAGCTGATGGCCGGATCGTGCGCTGCCACTGTCACGACCCCTCGTGGCAGAACTGGCCCGTGCTCGAGCATGCCATCATCGGCAACATCGTTCCGGACTTTCCGCTGATCAACAAGTCCTTCAATCTCAGTTATTCGGGGCACGACCTCTAGAGATTCCTGACATGTGGCACATCCTCAAACAGATCACCCGCACCGGCATCATCACCGAACCGGCTCCTGGCATTGACGACGCCCAAGGTACCGCGATCGAGCGCATCCACCGCGATATTTTGCTTATCCTCGGGCAGGCGCTGACCATCCGCGAGGTCGATGCCGGCTCGTGCAATGGTTGCGAGCTGGAGATCCACGCGCTCAACAACCCTTACTACAACATCGAAGGACTGGGCATCAAGTTCGTCGCCAGCCCACGCCATGCCGACATGCTGCTGGTGACCGGGCCGGTATCGCGCCACATGGACGAGGCGTTGCGGCGCACCTACGACGCGACGCCAGAGCCGAAACTCGTGGTAGCGGTGGGGGATTGCGGCTGCACCGGTGGTATTTTCGGCGAGAGCTACGCCAGTTGTGGCCGCGTCGCCAACGTGATTCCCGTGGATGTCGCCGTGCCGGGTTGCCCGCCGCCGCCTCTCGAGATTTTGCGGGGGATCCTGACCGCGGTGCGGCAGCGCCGACCCGGCCCGGCGGGAGCCAGCCCGGCAGGCAGCTGACGGGTTCCTGGCGTCAGCAATGAAAAAGCCGCGTTGACATCCGCGGGAAATGCTGGTCGGGGGGCGTATACGTCCTCAAAAAACCGAACACTGATCCGCATCGCGCGATGCAAGCGCCATCGTGGCCACGGCTCAAGCCGGGCTTTAAAAAAATGATCGGAAGTTGACCCTTCGCCGCGCACGGACCCCCACATTGGCACGCGCGGTGAAGATCTGCAGCTTGACCCGGCCGCAGCGCCCAAGGTGCCATGCACCATGAAACTGTAGGCGCCGGCGGGCCGGCCCATGGGTACCGCCCAGCCGCCCAGCGCGGAGATCATGCCGCCCGCAAGGATGGCCATTCAGCCTCCGGCTTCGGCCTGGAGTCCCGAGGCCATGGCAAACGCCATGGCCAGAACAACGGGAAACAACGGGAAAAAACGAGGGACGACGGGACGAAAAAAGAGAGTCGATTCCGTGACATCTGCTGTTGTTATAAGTGTAAATTATTGTTACATTGGTTTGTGGCCGGTGCTAAAGCTGAGGATGAAGCTGAATCAGCTACCGGCCTTTGATCCTGCGGTTTTCGGTGGCTTTCCCAGACTTCCACCGTTTGCCGGCACGGGCATTGTCTTGAGCATGTTTATGTTTGTCTGGGGGTAAGCAGTTGCGTCGCCTTTTGCGTTCATCGCTGTCAGGGGTTCTGCGGCTGGCGTTCTGCCTGGCAGGCCTGCTGCTGGTCCACGGGCAGTGTCTTGCGCAGGAGACCGCCGGCCTTCGGGCGCTGGAGCCGCGACCCGTCAGCGCGCAAATCGCCGTCGCCGGCACGTCGGGCATCCCGAGCGAAACCTCGGTGCTGCTCGATACGTCGGGCGATCTCACGGTAGAGCAGGTCCATGCGCGGTTTGAGGCAGGTGAGGGCCAGCCCGTCAGTGCCGGGCAAGTTCTGCCTGCCGGTGGGGGCCGCACGCTCTGGTACCAGCTGAAACTGGGCCCTGTGGCCTCGGCCGTGCGCCTCGTGCTGGAGGTGCCGTCTCCGGGCATGGACAACGTGGAGCTGTACCGCCTCGTACCGCAGGCAGGCGGCGAGGGTGAATGGCAACTGCAGCGTTCGGGTGACCTGATCCCTGTCATGTCCTGGCCCCTGCGGCACCTGCATCCGGCCTTCGAGCTGCAGCTGCTGCCGGGCGAAAACCGGCCGACCTACCTGCGCGTGGCGCACAGCCTTCCCATCAACGTGTACTGGACCCTGTCGGATGCGCGCAGTTTTCAGGAGCACAGCGAAAACTGGCACCTGCTGCTGGGTATCTACATCGGGCTGGTGTTGCTGATCGTCGTGATGAGCGGTATCCACGCCGTGTCCTGGCGCGATTCGATCCATTTTCTTTATGCGGGGTATGTGCTGGTGGTGGCGCTGGGCCAGCTGTCCTTGTACGGCCTGGGCGGGGAGTATTTCTGGCCCGCTTCGGCGTGGTGGAATGACCGCGCGCCGGTGGCGCTGACATTGCTGGGGGCGGCTTTTCTGCACCTGCTGCTGCGCCAGCTCGTGGTGGAGCGGGATGTACCCTCCTGGCTGTCCAGGTGGTTGCTGCTCATGGCGGTGCTTGGCGCCGTGCTCGCGCTGGGCTTTGTGATGGCTGGCCGCAAACCCTATTTTGTCTTCCCGTCGCCTTACTACCTGGTCAGCATGGTTGTCTACCTGGGCGTGGCCGCCTGGTACGCGCGGCGCAGGCCCCGGGTAGGCCTGTGGGTGCTGGCGGCCATCCTCTGCCTGGCAGGTGGGGCCATGTTTCCGCTGCTGGGCCGGTTCAGCCTCATCCCCCTCAGTGTCGGCACCCAGTACGGCCCACCGGTGGGCGCTACCCTTGAAATCCTGCTGTTGCTGATTGCCCTGTATTTCCGCAGCAACGAGCGGCGCGACAACCACGCGCGTGTGGGATCGCTCGGCCGCGTGGATCCACTGACCGGCGTTGCCAGCCACCGGGTGCTGTTGCGGCGGCTGGAGCAGCTGATTCTCCGCCAGCAGCGCCATCCGGGGGCGGGTGCGGTTCTGCGCATCCGGGTTGGCAATGCGATTGACATCCGCCAGGAGTACGGGATGGAGGCCGCGCAGAGCGCGGTGGTACATGCCGGCGCCTGCATCACCGCGGTGGCCCAGGAAGGCGATACCGTGGCACGGCATCGCGATGGCGATTTCGTGCTGATCCTGCAGGGCAATGTCACGCGCGAGCAACTCACCGCCCTCGGCCAGCGCCTGATCGCCCGGGGATTGACCGAGAGCCCCAGCCTGCCGCCCAGGACCGTGCTGAGGCTCAAGGTGGCGATGGCGCAGGCGCCCTTCAAGACAAGTGACCCCGCGCTGCTGCTGCAGGCCCTGGGGGCCGTGCTGGCCGAGCTTGCAGGGCACGCCGGCACGGCATTGCGGTTTGTCAGCGGGCCGGATGCCGCACCCGCCGCGCCGAAGCAAACGCCTGCAACGCCCGGGACGCCGCAGGATCAGCGGATGCGCAAGCCCGGTGACGCGCCGGGCAAGGGCTCCAGCACGTAAATGCCGGGCTGGGTTTTTTCATCGGCATGGCTGGCGGCCAGCACCATGCCTTCGCTGACACCAAACTTCATCTTGCGCGGCGCCAGGTTGGCCACCACCACCGTGTGCTTGCCGATGAGCTGCTCGGGGGTGTAGGCCGAGGCGATGCCGCTGAAGACGTTGCGCATCCTGCCTTCACCCACATCCAGCGTCAGGCGCAGCAGCTTGGTGGAGCCTTCCACGGCTTCGCAGTTGACGATCTTCGCAATGCGCAGGTCGACCTTGGCGAAATCGTCGATCGTGATCGGGGCCGCCAGCGCTTCGCCGCCGGGGGTGAGCTGCGCCGGCTCGGGCGCAGCGGCCGGCGGCTCGAACAGCGCGTCCAGCTGCTTCACGTCGACGCGCTGCATCAGGTGCTTGTACTCGCCGATCAGGTGGCCGCTCCCGAGGCTGGCTCCCGCATCCCGGAAGGTCAGCGAGCCGGTTTTCAGGAAGTCCTCCACCTGGGCGCCCAGCGCGGGCAGCACTGGCTTGAGGTAGATGGTCAGGATGCGAAAAGCTTCGATGCAGACCGTGCAGACGTCGAGCAGCCGTACTTCCATGCCTGGCTGCTTGGCCAGCTCCCAGGGCTTGTTCTGGTCCACATAGCCGTTCACGCGATCGGCCAGCTGCATGATTTCGCGCAGGGCCTTGCCAAACTCGCGTTCGGCATAGAGCTCCTGGATCGCCGGTGCGGCAGCGCGCAGCACTTCGAGCAGGGCGTCGCCATCCGCTGACGGCTCGCCAAGCCGGCCGTCAAACCGCTTGCTGATAAAGCCGGCGGCCCGGCTGGCAATGTTGATGTATTTGCCGACCAGGTCGGCATTGACGCGCGCCATGAAGTCTTCGGGATTGAAGTCGATGTCTTCATTGCGGGCATTGAGCTTGGCCGCGAGGTAGTAGCGCAGCCATTCGGGATTCATGCCCAGGTTGAGGTATTTGAGCGGGTCCAGCCCGGTACCGCGGCTTTTGCTCATCTTTTCGCCGTTGTTGACGGTCAGAAAGCCATGCACAAAGACGTTGTCCGGCGTCTTGCGGCCGCTGAAATGCAGCATGGCCGGCCAGAACAGGGTGTGGAAGGTGATGATGTCCTTGCCAATGAAGTGGTACTGCTCCAGGGCCGGGTCGGCCATGTAGGCGTCGTAGTCCAGGCCTTTTTTGTCCAGCAGGTTCTTCAGCGAGGCCAGGTAACCGACCGGTGCGTCCAGCCACACGTAGAAATACTTGCCCGGTGCATCCGGAATCTCGATGCCGAAGTAGGGCGCATCGCGGCTGATGTCCCAGTCGTCCAGGCCTTCGCTGGTGGTGCCATCGGCGTTCTGGCGTGGCGAAAACCACTCCTTGACCTTGTTGGCGACTTCCGTCTGCAGCATGCCGTCCTGGGTCCAGCGCTCCAGAAAGGCCACGCAGCGCGGGTCGGAGAGTTTGAAGAAAAAATGCTCCGAACTCTTGAGCACGGGCGTGGCGCCCGACAGGGCCGAGTAGGGGTTGATCAGGTCGGTCGGCGCATAGACCGCGCCGCAGACCTCGCAGTTGTCGCCGTACTGGTCTTTCGCGCCGCATTTGGGGCACTGGCCTTTGATGAAGCGGTCAGGCAGGAACATGTTCTTTTCGGGGTCGAAGAACTGCTCGATGGTTTTGGTTTCGATCAGCCCGGCCTTCTTGAGGTCCAGGTAGATCTGCTGTGCCAGCTGGTGGTTCTCGGGCCCGTCCGTCGAGTGCCAGTTGTCAAAGCTGATGTGAAAGCCGTCGAGGTAGGGCTTGCGGCCCGCGGCGATGTCGGCCACGAACTGCTGCGGTGTCTTGCCCGCTTTTTCGGCGGCGATCATGATGGGCGCGCCATGCGCATCGTCGGCGCCGACAAAGTTCACCTCATGGCCCTGCATCCTCTGGTAGCGCACCCAGATGTCGGCCTGGATGTATTCCATGATGTGGCCAATGTGGAAATTCCCGTTGGCATAGGGAAGTGCGGTGGTGACGAAAAGGCGGCGCTGGGACATGGTGGGTGCTTTGATGGGGCTAACCCATGATTTTAAGTCGCCTGACGGCGTTTGCCGTTCCCACCCCGTGAACGACGGGTAGTTCCGGGGTGTTGGCCCCGTGCGCCATGCCAGGCTGCGTGCCGCTTTCCCCCCTGTTTTGCCGGTGCCTGAATCGGTGCTTGATGTAGATCAAGCCCGGAGTGGCCACCCGTTGCCCGGCCGCAGGAGGCGTGCCTATACTGAACCGAAGAGCCGGTTTTCAGGCAAGCGGCCGGTGACAAACCTGAGCAAGTCGAGGTGAGCGATGAACCCTGCAATCGGGTTGCCCCGCGGGCAGCCGCCACGTCAACCCTCTGCCGGCACTTGCCGCGGGGGCTGCCCCACCGGCCGGGTGATGGGGTGAAATGCCATGAATGCGCGAGTTCCTGATCGGCCCGTCCTTCCGGAAGGGGTGATTGCGCTGGTTCCCATGCGCAATGTCGTGCTGTTTCCGCATGTGCTGGTGCCCATCACCGTCGGGCGCGCCAAATCGGTTGCGGCGGTTCAGCATGCGCACCAGACCGGCGCCATGCTGGGCCTTGTGCTGCAGCGGGACGCTTCGGTTGACGACCCGGGCCGCGAGGCGCTGTACGACGTGGGGACCATCGCCAAGGTGATGCAGCACGTGGACGCCGATGAGCAGCTGCAGCATGCCGCCTGCCAGGGCATGGAGCGGTTTCGCATCGAGGCGCTGGTCGAGGGCTACCCGTTTCTGGCCGCCCGCGTGCAGGCCATTGCGGAGCCGGCCGTGGTGTCCACGCAAGCCGAAGCGCTGGGGCTGCAGCTGCGTGAGCGCGCCGTGGAAATCCTGTCGCTGCTGCCGGGTGCACCGGCCGAACTGGCCCATACGCTGCAGTCCGTGCGCTCGCCATCGCATCTGGCGGACGTCGTTGCGAGCCTGCTGGATGCCGACGTGGCCGAAAAGCAGATGCTGCTCGAAATTGTGAATCCCGAGGAGCGGCTGCCGAAGGTGCTGCAGATGCTGACGCACCGCATCGAGGTGCTGCGCCTGTCGCAGGAGATTGGCGAGCGTACCAAGGAGCAGATCGACGTTCACCAGCGCAAGTACCTGCTGCGCGAGCAGCTCAAGACCATCCAGAAAGAGCTCGGCGAGAACGGCGATGACGACGAGGATATCGCTCGTCTTGACGAGCTCATTGCGAAGGCCGGCATGCCCGACGACGTGCAGGCCCAGACCCGCAAGGAGCTGGGGCGCCTGCGCCGCATGCCGGATGCATCCGGCGAGTATTCGATGCTGCGTACCTACCTGGAGTGGATGACCGAACTGCCGTGGGCGGCCCCGCCGGCCAACCCGATTGATCTGGGCGAGGCGCGCCGCATCCTCGAAGCCGACCACTACGGACTGGAGCGGATCAAGCAGCGCATTGTCGAGTTTCTGGCGGTGCAAAAGCTCAACCCGCAGGGACGCGCGCCCATCCTGTGTTTCGTCGGGCCGCCCGGGGTGGGCAAGACATCGCTCGGCCAGAGCATTGCGCGCGCGCTGGGGCGGCCATTCGTACGGGTGTCGCTCGGTGGCGTGCATGACGAGGCCGAGATCCGCGGCCACCGCCGTACCTACATCGGGGCCATGCCGGGCATCATTGTGCAGAGCCTGCGCAAGGCCGGCGCACGCCACTGCGTGATGATGCTGGACGAGGTTGACAAGCTGTCGCCCAGTGCCCACGGCGACCCTTCGGCCGCGCTGCTTGAGGTGCTGGACCCGGAGCAAAATGCCACCTTTCGCGACAACTACCTGGGGGTTCCCTTCGATCTGAGCCGTGTGGTCTTCATCGCGACGGCAAACGTGATTGACCTGGTGCCCGCGCCCATGCGTGACCGCATGGAGGTGATCGACCTGCCGGGCTACACGCAGGAAGAAAAGCTGCAGATTGCGCAGCGTTACCTGGTGCAGCGCCAGCGCGAGGCCAACGGCCTGCGCGGCGACCAGTGCGAACTGACGCCCGCTGCGCTGCAGGCGATTGTGGCCGACTACACGCGCGAGGCCGGGGTGCGCCAGCTCGAGCGCGAGATCGGCCGCGTCATGCGCCATGCCGCGGTGCAGATCGCCGATGGTTCGACGCCGCAGGTGCGTGTCGATGCGTCCGACCTGGACGCGCTCCTGGGCGCCACGAAGTTTGAACATGAAACCGTGTTGCGCAGCAGCGTGCCGGGTGTGGCCACCGGGCTGGCCTGGACGCCAGCGGGCGGGGACATCCTGTTCATCGAGGCAACCCGCGTGGCCGGCTCGGGCCGTCTGATCCTGACCGGTCAGCTGGGCGACGTGATGAAGGAAAGCGCCCAGGCGGCCCTGACGCTGGTGAAGTCCTGCGCCAGCATGCTGCACCTGCCGGCCAATGCCTTTGATGACATCGACGTGCACGTGCATGTGCCGGCCGGAGCAATCCCCAAGGACGGACCCAGCGCAGGGGTGGCGATGTTCATCGCCCTGGCCTCCCTGTTCGCCAACCGCGTGGTGCGCCACGATGTGGCCATGACCGGCGAAATCAGCCTGCGCGGCCTGGTGCTGCCGGTGGGCGGGGTCAAGGAAAAAGTGCTGGCCGCGCAGCGTGCCGGCGTGCACACGGTGCTGCTGCCGCAGCGCAACGAGAAGGACCTGCGCGATGTGCCCGAGGCCAGCCGCGAGAACCTGACCTTCGTCTGGCTGAACAATGTGGATGATGCCATCCGCGTGGCACTGGGCGACGCCGCCATCCGAGGCGCCGGCTTCGAGCTGGTGTGAGGGCGGCGCCATGCCCTGGACCGCGCAGCGCTATCCGGTGTCGATGCGCAATCTCCCGGAGCTGGTGCGCCTCAAGGCGATCGACATTGCGAACGCGCTGCTCGGTGAGGGCATGGACGAAGGCCGCGCCATCCGCATTGCCATCGCCAGGGCCAGGCAATGGGCAGCGCGCAGGGCCATGTAGCGCGAGGGCAGCGAAGCGGGGACAATGATCAAATCTGCAGGACGCTTGAGTCCCCCGGTGTGGACCGCACGCAGGATGCAGGATGCGCGCTATCGCTGTCGACACCGCTGGGACTGAAGGAGGTGACGATGACACGCACGGCAAAAATCAGGCTGAAAAACAGGGCAGAAGGCAAGGTCAGGACCAAAGTCAAGGCCAAGGCCAAGGCAGGTACTCCACACCAGCAAGAGATGCCTGAGGAGGCGGCCGAATCCGATGCCGGCAATGGACGGGACCGGATTGTGGCGCGCCCCGACGGCTACCACTGGCTGACACCCGACGGCAAGCAGGAGTTCGGTCCGTTCGAGACGGTCGAGCAGGCGTGGGAGGACATGGATGCCGCCAACGAGCGGGCGCTGGCGCCGGCCATCACCTTGCCGGAGGCCGAGCGCGAGATCGGCATTGCCGAATGGCTGGATCCCGAGACCGGTGAGCCGGCCGAGGGCCCAAGTCCGCCCTGTCCGGAAGAGGAATGAGCGCGGGAATGACCGCGCTATCCGGTCAGCGGTGCGTCGATGTCTGCAATGGCGACGCCGACGGGCTGTGCGCCGTGCTGCAGTGGCGGCTGCAGACGCCGGCACCGGCCACGCTGGTGACGGGACTCAAGCGCGAGATCGCCCTGCTCGAGCGGGTGCAGGCGATGCCGGGCGACGAACTGCTGGTGTGCGACCTGTCGCTGCAGCGCAACCGGACCGCCCTGCTGCGCCTGCTGGCGCAGGGTGCGCGGGTGCGCTACTTCGACCATCATGCGCCCTGCGACGTGCCGCCCCACTCCAATTTGCACACACACATCGAACTCGGCAGCCAGATCTGCACCAGCCTGCTGATGGACCGCTACCTTGGCGGCGCCCAGCGGCTTTGGGCGCTGGTGGGTGCCTATGGCGACAACCTGACCGGGGTGGCCAACGCGCTGGCGGCGGACGCAGGCGTGGGGAGTGAGGACCAGGCCCGGCTGCGCATGCTCGGCGAGGCGATCAACTACAACGCCTATGGCGAAGACGAGCGCGACGTTCACCTCCCGCCCGCGCGGCTGTACCAGACGCTGAGCCGTTACCGCGATCCGCTCGACACGTTGCTGCACGAGACGGTCGTGCGGCCGCTGGACGCCTTGCGCCGCGCCGACCTGCGCCAGGCGGCGCAGGTGCCACCGCACTGGCAGAGCGGTCACGCCAGCCTGTACCTGCTGCCCGATGCGCCGTGGAGCCGGCGCGTGATCGGCTGCCTGGCCAATGAGCTGGCCAGCGCCCGGCCGGCGATGGCGCATGCCGTGCTCAAGGCGATGCGTGCCGGCGGCTATGTCGTCAGTGTGCGCGCGCCCCTGTCGGCGGCCGGTGGTGCCCGCGAGTTGTGTCTTGCTTTTGGCGGTGCCGGGCGTGCTGGCGCGGCGGGTATTGACGATCTGCCGGCACAGGATCTGGACCGGTTCATTCAGGCGTTCGGCACGGCCCGCTGGGGCGAGCCAGGTTGAGCGGTGATCCGCCAATGACGTCGTTGAAGTCCATCAGTTCAGGGGCGGGCCTTGTGCTTCTGGTAGGTGCCGACCAGTTCGGCCCGGGCCAGCACGTGGCCCTGCATGGCGTGCTCGACAGCCGCCTTGGCGGGTTGGTGAAGCGCGGGCAGTGTCGTGTCGAGGGCGTAGAGCTTGAAAAAATAGCGGTGCCGCCCGATCGGTGGGCAAGGCCCGCCATAGTCCGGGCGGCTCCAGTCGTTGAGGCCAGCGCGCGTGCCGGCGGGCAGTGGATGGCCACCTTCGGGCAGGCCGGGCGCGGCCGGCGGAATATCGACGAGCACCCAATGCACCCAGGTTCGCTGCGGTGCGGCCGGATCGGGCGCATCGGGATCATCAACAATCAGCACCAGGCTGCGGGCAGCGTCCGGAACACCGGACCAGCGCAGGGCCGGAGCAAGGTCTTCCCCCTCGCAGGTATGGCGTCGCGGGATCTCGCCCTGGGGGGTAAAGGCGGTTGAGGTCAGCTCCATGAAGCATCTCCCGAGAAGAAGAAAGAAGAAGAAAGAAGGAGGAAGGAAGAGCGAGGAGGGGCGCAGGCAGGGAGTGCTCAGCTCGCCGCCGGAAAACCGACGGTTTGCGCCAGTGCAATGCGCTGGGTCCTGGTCAGCCCCAGTGCGGCCGCCAGCCGGGCGCGGTCGATCAGGCCGCGCACCACCGTCGCCAGGCCCACGCTGGCGCAAAACAGGTAAATATTTTGCGCGATGCAGCCGGCATCTGCCCCGGCGAGGAAGCGGCGCTCCGCCGGCCGGGCATCCGGCATGCGATTGAAGTCCGCGACATAGACCAGGTTGAGCGGTGCGGTGGCAATGAAGTCCTGGGTGCCGGTCGTGCCGCGCAGGTCTTCGGCCTTGATGAGCAACAGCTGGTGGGTCTGCGCCTCATAGCGGTAGGCTCCTTCCGGCAACACCGCGAAAATATCGATTTCCTGCCAGTTGTGGGCCGAGGGTGCGGTGCGCTGGGTGCTTTCCGGCCGGTTGATGCCGAAGCCGGCCCAGAGCAGCGCCGACAGCGTCTCCAGCGGTAACGGGTCGGGCAGGAAAGCCCGCGAGCTGTGGCGGTTTTTCAGTGCCTGTTCCAGCGTAGCCTCGGGTGACAGCGCAGGCGGTGGCAGAACCACCGTATCTGTCTCGAAATTGAGTGGGATCGTGGACATGCGATTCTCCGGCAACTTCATTGGCTTCAGGGGGCGGCCAGCGTGAACCATGAGGCAGATCAGCCAGGCCAAACACTGCAAACACTGGATGGGGGCCGGGCAGCCATTTTCCGTCGCCATCCCGAGACACATTCTGGTCCTGTTCCGGTCTGCCTGAATTGAGCAAGATCAAGGTGCCGGCCTGCCGATGCCGCCTTGTCCGGTCATGGCTTTTCCGTGCCGGCGATACATCTTCCTCCGCATTGACTTAGACTCCTCTGCATGCCCGGGAGCCTGTCGGGTCGGGACGCCATCGGCTGCCAATCGGCCTCGGTAGTCCATTTTTACCGTCGTTTTGTCCCGAGCCCCGGCTGGGGCCGGAAAACCGGGCAATCGCCCTCGCCGGGGCTTTTTCCCATTGGCTGTTCCATGCCCGACAATCTCCCGACTGCACGGCAGCGCGCCCCAGCGCTCCCGGCTTGCCCCCATTCAATCGGAGATTTCCCAGATGGCTGTAGAACAACAGGCAATTTTGAACGCGCTGCAAGGCGTGTCTGACCCCAACACCGGCAAGGATTTTGTCAGCACCAAAGCGCTCAAAAACCTGCAGATCAACGACGGCGACGTGTCCTTCGACGTGGAGTTGGGCTATCCGGCCAAAAGCCAGATGGCGGCCCTCCGCAAGATGCTGATCGCGGCGACCAAGGGCGTGGCCGGCGTGAACAACGTGTCGGTCAATCTCGCGGTCAAGATCGCCGCCCACAGCGTGCAGCGCGGCGTGCAGCTGCTGCCCAACGTGAAGAACATCATCGCCGTGGCCTCCGGCAAGGGTGGCGTGGGCAAGAGCACCACGGCCGTCAACCTGGCGCTGGCCCTGGCCGCTGAAGGCGCCAGCGTGGGTCTGCTGGACGCGGACATTTATGGCCCCAGCCAGCCCATGATGATGGGCATCGAAGGCCGGCCCGAGAGCGTGGACGGCAAGAACATGGAGCCGATGGAAAACTATGGCATTCAGGTGATGTCCATCGGTTTCCTGGTGGCCCAGGACGAGGCCATGATCTGGCGCGGCCCCATGGCCACCCAGGCGCTGGAGCAGCTGCTGCGCCAGACCAACTGGAAGGACCTCGACTACCTGATCGTCGACATGCCGCCCGGCACCGGCGACATCCAGCTCACGCTGTCCCAGCGCGTGCCCATGACGGGCGCCGTGATCGTCACGACACCGCAGGACATCGCGCTGCTGGACGCCAAAAAGGGCATCAAGATGTTTGAGAAAGTCGGTGTGCCCATCCTGGGCATCGTCGAAAACATGGCGGTGCATGTGTGCAGCCAGTGCGGCCATGCCGAGCATATTTTTGGCGAGGATGGCGGCAAGAAACTGGCGGCCGACTACCACATGGACTACCTCGGCGCGCTGCCGCTGGATATCAACATCCGCCTGCAGGCCGACAACGGCCGTCCCACAGTCGTGGCAGACCCCGACGGCGACGTGGCTGCCATCTACAAGGCGGTGGCGCGCAAGATGGCCATCACCGTGGCGGCCAAGGCGAAAGATTTTTCGGCCAAATTCCCGACCATCACGATTTCGAAAAATACCTGAGCTTCCGCCTGCCGAACCGGCGGGCAGGCGGGCGCCGGCTGACGGCGCCTGGCATGTCCCGCTGCGCGTTGTTGGCATGGGCGCTGTTGACTCAGGGATTCATGGAGTCCGCCGTACACTGCGGCCATGGCTGATTTCCTGATGCAGTCCCCGGAGACGGGGGACGCTGTTCACCGTCCAACCCTGCGGGTGGCGGTGGTCATGCGCCGTGAGCGTATCGACAACCGCTGGCAGCCCTGGCGATGGGTGCTGGCCGATGTGGTGCCGCACGAAGAGGCCTTCGGCAACCAGGCCCGCCTGCTGCTCAAGGACGACCATGAGGAACGCTGGTTGCACCCGGGCTTCGGGGTGGAGCTGTTTTTGGGCGATGCCGAGGGGTACTACCTGAATGTGACCGCACCCCAGCCCTGCTTCTGGGTGGTGTGGCGCATGGAGGAAGAGGCGGGTCTTGCCGATGAGCCGGTGGCCGTGCCGCAGACCGTGACCTTGAGCTACCACGACGCGGGGCGCTGGCTGGACGCGCAGGAGACCGTCGAGCAGGTTCCCGCGCCGCCCGACGTGGTGCAGTGGCTGCAGGCGTTTGTGGACCGGCACCATGTGCTGGAGCCCAAGCGGCGCCAGCGTCCGCAAAGCTTCCAGCCCTTGCAGGATCGTTTCGGCAATCCCGCGCGGGTGAGCACTGACAAGAAATTGGGCGGGCCCGGCCATGGCTGAAGAGGGCAGGGGATTCCTGGGCCGCTGGGCGCGCCGCAAGTCTGACGCGCTGCAGGGCAAGCCGCTCGACGAGCCCGCGCCGGTTGCGGCCCCGGCAGGCAGCGCCGGCGCCATCGTGCCGCCGCGTGCGGGCAGGGCGGAATCCGCACCGGCTGTGGCGCCACCCGCTGTTCCTGGTGCCATCGAGCCCGCGGCAAAAGAGCTGTCACTCGATGACGTGAAGGCGTTGACCCAGGACTCCGATTTCAAGCCCTTCATGGCCCATGGTGTGGGCCCTGATGTCCGGAACGCAGCCATGAAAAAGCTGTTTGCCGATCCGCACTTCAATGTGATGGATGGCCTCGACATCTACATTGACGACTATTCCATTTCCGAGCCCATACCGGAGTCCATGCTTCGGCAGATGGCCAGCGCGAAATTCCTCAAGCTGTTTGACGACGAGGAGGACGACCAGCGCGAACAGGGCGACCCAGGAAAGCCGGATGGCCCGGAAAAAATCCAGGCTGCGGTAGCGCGGGAAAGTGCGAATAACCCTGAGGCTGAAACCGTGGCACAGTCTCCAGAAGACACGGGCATGCCAATTCCCGATCCTGTTATTCCCGACAACCGCAGCCAGGCCGGGTCATTGCCTGACACCGGCGCCAGCCAACGCCAAGACGACCATGCCCACACTGATTTGCGACTGCAACCAGACCATGCCTCTCCAGCCCCAGGCGGTGGGCGCGGCACTCAATGAAAATCTGACGCGGCATTCGACCCTGTGCCGGCGCGAGGCCGGCGCGTTTCAGAAGGCGGTTCAATCCGGCGAGGACGTCGTGGTGGCCTGCACCCAGGAAAAGCGCCTCTTTGCGGAGCTGGGCGAGCAGACCGCGGGGGCGACCTCGGTGGTCAGGTTCGTCAATATTCGCGAAACCGGCGGCTGGAGCAAGGACGCTTCGGCCGCCAGCCCCAAGATCGCCGCGCTGCTCGCCGTCGCGCACCTGCCGGACGCAGAACCCGTCTCGACCGTCACCTACAAAAGCGCCGGCCGCCTGTTGATTGTCGGCCCGCTGGACCAGGCCGAGCAGGTGGCTGCGCTGGTTGCCGATGCGCTGGACGTGACGATCTTTTCGCAGGGTGTTTCGGGCTCGGCGGCGACGGGCTTTCCCGCCCAGGAACGCAAGTACCCCGTCATCAGCGGTACCGGCCTGAGCCTGCAGGGCTGGCTGGGCGCTTTTGAAGCGAAATGGGCAAAAGACAATCCGATAGACCTCGACCTGTGTACCCGCTGCAATGCCTGCGTCGCGGTGTGCCCCGAAGGCGCCATCGACCTGAGCTACCAGGTGGACAGCAGCAAATGCACCTCGCACCGGGACTGCGTGGCCGTCTGCAAGGTTGCCGGCGCGATCGACTTCAACCGCGAAGCGCAGGCGGTCACCCAGGCCTTTGACCTCGTGCTGGACCTCGGCCGCCAGTCGCTGATGACCCTGCATGCGCCACCCCAAGGTTACTTTGCCTGCGATGCCTCGGCCGGGCTGGCCTCGCCCGGTTTGCTGGCCACAGTGGTCAAGCTGCGTGACCTGGTGGGCGAATTTGAAAAGCCAAAATTCTTTGCCTACAAACAAAAGCTGTGCGCCCACAGCCGCAATGAAACCGTTGGCTGCAATGCCTGCATCGACATCTGCTCGGCCAGCGCGGTCAGCAGCCAGAAAGAGCGCCAGCAGATCGTCGTCAATCCCAATCTGTGCATAGGCTGCGGCGCCTGCACCACCGTCTGCCCGACCGGCGCGCTCACCTATGCCTATCCCCGCGCCAGCGAGCAGGGTGTCCGCTTCAAGACCCTGCTTGCCACTTATGCCCGGGCCGGCGGTGCACACCCGGTGCTGCTGCTGCACAGCCAGGGCGCCGGCCGGCAAGCCATCGAAGCCCTGGGGCGCGCTGCCCAGCTGCAGAAAAACGTGCAGGGCGTGCCCGCCAACGTGATCCCGCAGGCCTTGTGGCATACCGCCAGCGTGGGGCTGGACCTCTGGCTGAGCGCCCTGGCCTTTGGCGCCGAACAGGTGGCCGTGCTGGTCACGGATGAAGAGGCGCCGGCTTACCTGGACGGCCTGGCGGAGCAGATGCGGGTAGCGCAGGCCATTCTCGGCGGCCTGGGTTACGCAGGCGTTCACTTTCATCTGATACATGCCCGGTCGGGCGTCGATGCCCAGGCGCTCGCCGGCCTCGATGCCAGCCTGCAAACCCTGGCGCGGGCCAGGCCCACGGTGCCCGCGGTCGCGGCCCGCTTTGCAGTGGCCCAGGAAAAGCGTAGCACGCTGGACATGGCGCTGGATCACCTGATCGCCCACGCGCCCGCTGCCGTGCCCGAAGCGATTGAACTTCCCCGTGCGGGCTCGCCATTTGGCAGCCTGGTCGTCAACGCCGACACCTGCACCCTGTGCCTGAGCTGTGTGAGCGCCTGTCCGGCCAGCGCGCTGCAGGACAACCCCGAACGTCCGCAACTCAAATTCATTGAAAAGAACTGCGTGCAGTGTGGTCTATGCGCGGTGACTTGCCCGGAGGACGCCATCACGCTGCAGCCGCGGCTGTTGCTGACACCCCAGCGCAAGGAGGCGCGCGTGCTCAACGAGACGCAGCCCTACCAGTGCATACGCTGCGGCAAACCCTTCGGCACGCTCAAGGCCATCGAGTCCATGCTGGGCAAGCTGGCCGGCCATGCCATGTTCCAGGGGGCGGCCGCGGACCGCCTCAAGATGTGCGGCGATTGCCGGGTCATCGACATCTACTCGGCCGACAACGAACTCAAGATCACCGATATCCGCTAGCGGTACCCACATGGCGACACACACATGATGCAAGCGCAACTCGTATCCTCCGCCCTGGACGAAGAAACCGCACGCGCGGAAGTCTATGGGCTGCTCGCGGCCCTGTTTTACGCGGCGCCGTCAGCCGAACTGCATGGCAACCTTCGCGTCGCCGTCACCGAGGCGCCTGCAGCCGGGGCCGTGCTCGAAAGTTCCTGGCAGGAACTCGTTGCCGCCGCGCGCGGGCAAAGCCTGGAAGATATCGGGCAGGAATACGATGCCCTCTTTGGCGGTGTGGGCAAGCCCGAGCTGTATCTCTTCGGGTCCCATTACCTCAGCGGCTTCCTGAATGAAAAACCGCTGGCCGCCCTGCGCACCGACATCGCCGCACTGGGATTGACGCGTGACGAGGCCATGCCGGAAACAGAAGACCATGTGGCCTACCTGTGCGAGGTCATGCGCTACCTGATTGCCGGTGACGATGTCGAAGTCGCCAACCTGACACGCCAGCGCGAATTTTTTGCACGGCACGTCCAGCCCTGGGTGCCGCTGATGTGCGAGGGGATCATGCAGCACCACAAGGCCCGGTTTTACCGGGCGCTCGCGGCCTTCACCCAGGCCTTCATCAGTGTCGAATCGCAAGGCTTTGACATGCTCGCCTGATGGGTATTTCCAGGTCCCGATGTTGCCTCCAGACTTGCCTCCAGACGGTCCATCCGGCGTTCGTCTCAAATTGAGACACTTGCCATCCCCCGGGGTGGTGTGAAGATGATAAGAAAGCCTATCGTTTTCCCTATTCTTGCAGGGTTGACGGGGTAAATCGTTGTGGCGCGCCAAGCCCTGACGTACAGTGTGTATGCAAACTATTGCAGACATGCCAGCAAGCTTCCTTGGAGACAAAGATGCAGGACAGCCAGCCAAAGCCCTCGCGCCGGGGCTTCTTTTTCGGCGCAGCCGCCACGGGCGCAGCGGCCGCGGTCATCGTGGCCTTGCCGGGTGCACAGCTACCGCAAGCTGCGCTTCCAGAAGCGAAGCCGGCCCCTGAAAAAGGCGGTGGTTACAGCCTGTCAGAGCACGTCAAGCGCTACTACAAAACCACGCGCATCTGATTTTCCCATCACGTTTTCTTTCTCACGGAGAGCTTCATGCTGCTCACGAAAAAAACTCACGCAACACCAGGCAATCTGGCGCATCGCGCCGGTTCGGCGCGCTTCGTTGAAAGCCTCTCGCGCGGCCTGTCCAATGCCATTCCCACCATGGACCGGCGCGCCTTCCTGCGCCGCTCCGGCATGGGTGTCGGGGTCGGCCTGGCCGCGACCCAGCTGACGCTGGTGAAAAAAGCCGATGCGGCCACGCCGGGCGCCACCGATGGCAGCGGAAAAATCGAAGTCAAGCGGACGGTCTGCAGCCATTGCTCGGTCGGGTGCGCAGTTGACGCTGTGGTTGAAAACGGCATCTGGGTTCGCCAGGAGCCGGTGTTTGATTCGCCCATCAACCTGGGGGCGCATTGCGCCAAGGGCGCTGCGCTGCGTGAGCATGGCCATGGCGAGTTCCGCCTGCGCTATCCGATGAAGCTGGTGAACGGCAAGTACGAGCGCATCAGCTGGGACACCGCCCTCAATGAAATCACCGCGCGCATGCTGGAGCTGCGCAAGGCCAGCGGCCCCGACTCGGTGTATGTGGTGGGGTCCTCCAAGCACAACAACGAGCAGGCCTACCTGCTGCGCAAGTGGATGAGCTTCTGGGGCAGCAACAACTGCGACCACCAGGCCCGCATCTGCCACTCCACCACGGTGGCCGGCGTTGCCAACACCTGGGGTTACGGCGCGATGACGAATTCCTACAACGACATGCAAAACAGCAAGTGCGCGTTGTATATCGGCTCCAATGCGGCCGAGGCGCATCCGGTCAGCATGCTGCACATGCTGCACGCCAAGGAGACCGGCTGCAAGATGATCGTGGTCGACCCGCGCTTCACCCGCACCGCCGCCAAGGCCGACGAATACATCCGCATCCGCTCGGGCTCCGACATCCCCTTCCTGTTCGGCATGCTGCACCACATCTTCAAGAACGGCTGGGAAGACACGAAGTACATCAACGATCGCGTCTACGGCATGGAGAAAATCAAGGAAGAAGTGCTGGCCAAGTGGACGCCCGACAAGGTGGAAGAGGCCTGCGGCGTGCCGGAAGCGCGCGTCTACATGGCCGCCGAAATGATGGCCAAAAACCGGCCATCGACCATCGTCTGGTGCATGGGGCAGACCCAGCACACCATTGGCAATGCCATCGTTCGCGCTTCCTGTATTTTGCAGCTCGCGCTGGGCAATGTCGGCGTGTCCGGCGGTGGCACCAATATTTTCCGCGGTCACGACAACGTGCAGGGCGCCACCGATGTGGGGCCGAATCCCGACTCGCTGCCGGGCTACTACGGCCTGGCGGAAGGATCGTGGAAGCACTTTGCCAAGACCTGGGGCGTTGACTTCGAATGGATCAAGGGGCGCTATGCCTCGCCCGCCATGATGGGCAAGCCCGGCATCACGGTCTCGCGCTGGATCGACGGCGTGATGGAGAAAAACGAACTCATTGACCAGGAGTCCAACCTGCGCGGGGTGTTCTTCTGGGGCCATGCGCCCAACTCCCAGACCCGTGGCCTGGAGATGAAGCGCGCCATGGACAAGCTGGATTTGCTGGTCGTCATTGATCCGTATCCTTCGGCCACCGCGGCCATGGCGGCGATGCCGGGCAAGGCCGAAGACCTCAACCCCAACCGCGCGGTCTACCTGCTGCCGGCGGCGACACAGTTTGAAACCAGCGGCTCGGTGACGGCCTCCAACCGCTCCCTGCAGTGGCGCGAGAAAGTGATTGAGCCGCTGTGGGAAAGCCGCACCGATCACATGATCATGCACCAGTTCGCGGAAAAGCTGGGCTTTGGGAAAGAGCTCTCCAAGAACTACAAGATGCAAAAGGTCAAGGGCATGGATGAGCCGGTGCCCGAAGACATCCTGCGCGAAATCAACAAGACCTGCTGGACCATTGGCTACACCGGGCAGAGTCCCGAGCGCCTCAAGGCGCACATGCGCAACATGCACATGTTCGACGTCAAGACGCTCAAGTCCAAAGGCGGCATTGACAAGGAAACCGGCTACGACACGACGGGCGATTATTTCGGCCTGCCATGGCCCTGCTACGGCACGCCGGAACTCAAGCATCCCGGCTCGCCCAATCTCTATGACACCTCCAAACACGTGATGGAGGGCGGTGGCAACTTCCGCGCCAACTTCGGGGTGGAGCGCGACGGCAAGAACCTGCTGGCCGAAGACGGCTCGCACTCCATGGGCGCAGACATCACCACGGGCTATCCGGAGTTTGACCACCTGCTGGTGAAAAAACTCGGCTGGTGGGATGAGCTGACGGACGCCGAGAAAACCGCGGCGGAAGGCAAGAACTGGAAGACCGACTCATCGGGCGGCATCATCCGCGTGGTCATGAAAAACCATGGCTGCCATCCGTTTGGCAATGCCAAGGCGCGTGCCGTGGTGTGGAATTTCCCGGACGCCATTCCGCAGCACCGGGAGCCCCTGTATGGCAACCGTGCGGACCTGCAGGTCAAGTATCCGACGCATGACGACAAGAAGGCCTTCTGGCGCTTGCCGACGCTCTACAAGACGATCCAGCAGAAGAACATCGCCGACAAGGTGCATGAGAAGTTCCCGCTGGTCATGACCTCCGGCCGCCTGGTCGAGTACGAAGGAGGCGGTGAGGAAACCCGGTCCAACCCCTGGCTGGCCGAGTTGCAGCAGGAGATGTTCATCGAGATCAACCCCAAGGTCGCATCGGAAAAAGGCATTCGCAATGGCGAGCGCGCATGGGTCAGCACCCCGACCGGCGCGCGCCTGAACGTGCAGGCCCTGGTGACCGAACGTGTGGGCCCCGACACCGTGTTCATGCCCTTCCATTTTTCGGGGCGCTGGCAGGGCGCCGACATGCTGGCCTATTACCCCAATGGTGCGCATCCGGTGGTGCGCGGTGAGGCCATCAATACCGCCACCACTTACGGCTACGACAGCGTCACGATGATGCAGGAAACCAAGACGACGGTCTGCAACGTCGAGAAGGCATGAACATGGCTCCCACGCTTTTCACTATGTGTAATGCGCGAGGCCTTGCAGGCCGCGGCTCGCGAGACGCTTCGCCTCTGTCGCTCGTCCAAGCCTGCGCAGGCAGGCTTGGAGCCGCGGGCTCCAGCCCCTCGGGGGCCGCTGCGCCTGCGGCCCGGCAAAGCCGGTTCCGCGGCCCCTGCTGGAGCAGGGCCCCACGCCAGCTTCTGATCGCCCTGAGGTATCAAAGGGTGGGCCAGCCCGGCGGAAAAATGATTGTTCAGGAGACACCATGGCACGCATGAAATTTGTCTGTGACGCCGAGCGCTGCATTGAATGCAACGGCTGCGTCACCGCCTGTAAAAACGAAAACGAGGTGCCGTGGGGCGTCAACCGGCGCCGCGTGGTGACGCTCAACGATGGTGTTCCCGGCGAGAAATCCATTTCGGTCGCCTGCATGCATTGCAGTGATGCGCCGTGCATGGCCGTCTGTCCGGTCAACTGTTTTTACCGCACCGACGAGGGTGTGGTGCTGCACGACAAGGACATCTGCATCGGTTGCGGTTACTGCTCCTATGCCTGCCCATTCGGCGCGCCGCAGTTTCCGTCGTCCGGCACCTTTGGTGTGCGCGGCAAGATGGACAAATGCACCTTTTGCGCCGGCGGCCCGGAAGTCAACGGCAGCCAGGCCGAGTTTGAAAAGTATGGCCGCAACCGCCTGGCCGAAGGCAAATTGCCGGCCTGCGCCGAGATGTGTTCTACCAAAGCCCTGCTGGCCGGTGACGGCGATGTCGTCGCCGACATCTTCCGCAACCGCGTGGTGCAGCGCGGCAAAGGTGCCGAGGTCTGGGGCTGGGGAACCGCTTATGGTTCCAAACAGGCAGGCCAGCCCGCAGGAGGAAAATCATGATGCGCCTTCTGATGCTCACCATCGTCTTGGCGGGTTTGTCGGCCTGCACCGAAAAACCGCAAACCCTGAGCGGCGTGAAGAGCGACGTTGCGCCCTTCCAGGGTGCTGAAAACCAGTTTGCGGCACCGGGCTGGAAGCGCGGCGACAAGAGCAGCTGGGAGCAGGGGCTCAAGGCCCGTGCGCAAAACACCCAGAACGAATACTCCAAGGCAAAGTGAGCGGAGGCTCTATGGAACGTGCGCGATCGGCTGTATTTTTCATGGCGCTGGCTTGGGCCGGGTTGACCGGGGCGCAGACGCCTGCGCCGCAGCCACCCCAGGCGTCGGGCGTTGTTACTCCTGCACCAGCAGCAGCAGTGGCCGCGCCGGCAGCATCAGGCGGGATCCAGGGTCAGAACATTTTTGAAGTCAAGCCTGACGCGAGTGCCGATCCCAAATATGCGGGGCAGACCAACGCCGAACGCGCCAAGGTCCAGCCCGGCAACAATGCGCCCATGTGGCGCCAGGTTGGCCAGGGCACGATCGGCTACAGCAGTCTTCCCAAAAGTGAAGCGCCCGAAGCCGGCAACCTGATCCAGCCTTTTGTGCAGTACCCGGGCTCTCGACTGACCAATGCGGGTGAAGCCTGGCGGCAGGTGCGCAACAACTGGGTGATTCCGTATGGTGGTGCGCTGCTGCTGATCGTGGTGCTGGCCATTGCGATTTTTTACTTCAGCAAGGGTTCCATCAAGACGCATGGTGCGGAGACGGGACGCAAGATCGAGCGCTTCACCCCGTTTGAACGCGCGGCGCACTGGTCCAACGCCACGGCATTTGTCATTCTGGCCGTGTCCGGTCTGGTGATGGCTTTTGGCAAATTTTTTCTGCTGCCGGTCATGGGGCTCACCCTGTTTGGCTGGCTGACCTACGCACTCAAGAACTTGCACAACTTTGCGGGTCCCGTGTTTGCCGTGTCCCTGTTCATTGTGTTTGTGACTTTTCTGCGCGATAACTGGCCACAAAAAGGCGACCTGAACTGGCTGCTCAAGGGGGGCGGCCTGATCTCCGGTGCAGAGCCAGCGTCCAACCGGTTCAACGCCGGTGAGAAAGTGATTTTCTGGGGCGGTGTGTTTTTCCTGGGAGTGGTGGTGGTGTCGTCGGGCCTGGTGCTCGACAAGCTGCTGCCAGGCCTGGTGTACGAGCGCGCGACCATGCAAATTGCCCACATGGTGCATGCGGTGGCCACCGTGCTCATGATGTGCCTGTTCCTGGGCCATATCTACCTGGGGACCCTCGGCATGCAGGGCGCCTACAGGGCCATGAGAACCGGCTATGTCGATGAGACCTGGGCGAAGGAACATCACGAGTACTGGTACGACGATGTGAAGGCGGGCAAGATCCCCGCCCAGCGCAGCGAGCCTGCGCCGCCCGGCCAGACGGTGCAGGTTTAAGACAGTGAGAACAGTGAGAACAGTGAGAACGCCATGAAAAAACTGATTCGACTTTTAACCTGGGGCCTGCTGGTGGGCGTGCCTGCGCTCGCGCTGGCCAAGCTGCCGCCCCTGAACGACGAGGCCAAGGCCAAAGCCGCCGAGGCCGCCGCCAAGGCTGCCTGGACCGGCAAGGTCGAGGCCTACCAGTTGTGCAAGTCGCAGGACAAAGTGGCGGCCAGCTATTACAAATCCGCCAAGGCGGCAGGCAAGGAAACCAGGCCGCCCGCGGCAGCGCCGCCCTGTGAGGAGCCGGGTGCCTTTGCCTATACGCCGCCTGAAGCGGCCAAGCCCATCGAGGCCTCGGGCGCGCATTCTCCGGCCCCGACCGCCACCAGCCCGCCCAGCACCAGGCAGCCTGATGCGGTGGTGAATCCCGCCAAAAAGCCCTGAAACCTCATAGTCCCCAAAAGCCGGCCCGCGAGGAGCCGGTTTTTTTGTTGTAGTCTTCATTCATGCGCTCCCCGCCACCCCCGCTTTTGCCCCACCTGACGCTTGCCCAGGCCCCGCTGACCTGCGAGATCGACGCGGTCAACGAATACGGCGAGCATCAGAAGATTGCCATTCCTGCCGAGCGCTCGCTGACGGTGTATGTCGACAAACGCGAACTGGTCACGCTCATGACGCTGGGCGCGCACCCTGAATGGCTGGTGCTCGGCTACCTGCGCAACCAGCGACTGGTCAGGTCGGTGCACGACATCGAATCCATCACCGTCGACTGGGAGGTAGGCGCCGCAGCCGTCAAGACCCGCCACGGCATTGAGGACATCGAGGAAAAAACCGCCCGGCGCGTGGTTACCACCGGCTGTGGCCAGGGCAGTGTCTTTGGCGGCCTGATGGACGAGGTGGACCAGATCGAATTGCCGGCGGACGCGCACATCACGCAAGGCCAGCTCTATGAGCTGGTCAACACCATCCGCTTGAAAGAGACGACCTACAAGTCCGCCGGCTCAGTGCACGCCTGCGCCCTGTTCCAGGTGGCGGACGAGCGCGCCGGCATGCTGCTGTTCGTCGAAGATGTCGGACGGCACAATGCCATCGATACGATTGCCGGCTGGATGTGGATGCAGGATGTGACCCCCACGCTCCCCACTTCGTGTGGTTCGCTGCCCCCCGAGGGGGCGCTGCGCCTGCGGCCCGGCGAAGCCGGCTCCGCGGCCCCGGCTGGGGAAGAGGGTGCCGGTCTGGTGTTCTACACGACAGGCCGTTTGACCAGCGAAATGGTCATCAAATCCGCCCAGATGGGTGTGCCGATCGTGGTGTCCCGCAGCGGCATTACCCAGATGGGGCACCAGGTGGCGCAGTCGGTCGGCCTGTGCGCTATTGGCCGTGCGACCAACAAGCGCTTTGTCTGCTATGCCACGCCCCAGCGGCTGCATTTGCAACCCGACCTGGCCGGTCCCAACCTGCGGACGCCGGTGGCCGAATCCTGAAGGTGGCGTGGCATGATGCCGCCATGAGTGAGCAACCCATCCAGTCCACGCTGCCGGGTATTCCGGACCTCTCCGCTTCCCCCGACCCAGGGCCTGATTCAGCCGGCTACCTGCCCGTCAGCCGCTGGCTGGAAGAAGGTCTGCGGGCCGCCTTTTTTCTCTCTCCCCGCGTCGCCGGGCATGTGCCTGCACCGTGGCAGGCGTTCCTGTTGACGCTGCTGGTCTTGCTGGTGGAGGTGGCCGCGCCGCGCATGGAGATCGACGGGCCCGCCCGCTTCAGTGTGCAGGCCTGGCTGTCGGGCTGGTGGACGCTGGCTGCTTTTATCGGACTGGCCTGGTGGGCCTTTCCGGCGAAGCCCAACCCGGATGTCTCCGCAGCGGCAGACAGCCCCCGTCTGGCCGGCGTCGCCACCTGCTTTGTGCTGTGGCTGATCGCGTCCCTTCCCAACACCCTGCTGTACGAGGGCCTGACCGCAGCCATCGTCCATGGCTGGGTCAAGGGCCGGGTGTTCTCGGCGCCCTGGCTGTATTGGGCGTTTTACCTCGCGTTCACCGCCTGGTCGCTGGGCATCAGCTTCTGCCTGATTGTGCGTTTCGCGGGCCGGACCTGGCGTGCGGCGGTGTTTGCGCTGGCCCTCATCGCGACCACGGGCCTGACGGTCTGGCAATTCGAGGCCCGTGCGTGGGAGCCGGACTATGCGCGCAAGGCCGCGGGGGAGGACGACAAGCCCAGGCTGCACCTGACCCAGCAAACCCTGGAGATGCAGCAGGCCTTGTGGCAGCGCACCCTCGCCGCCCTTGCGCCCGAACGCCCTGGCGTCGCCGACGTCTACGGGCTGGTGTTTGCCCCTTACGCCTCCGAAGACGTGTTCCTGCGCGAAAGCACCCTGGTGAGCCGCGTGCTGGCCGAGCGCTTTGACGCCGGCGGCCGCGTGATTCACCTGTTGAACCACGGCGGAACCGCCGCGACCCATCCGTGGGCCACCCCGCTCAATCTGCAGCGGGCCATTGAAGCGCTGGCGCAGCGCATGGACCGGGACAACGACGTGCTGGTTATCTACCTCACGTCCCACGGCGCCCGCGATTTCAAGCTGGCCGCCTCGCACTGGCCGCTGGAGGTCGACGCCCTGAGCCCCGGCGTATTGCGGCAGGCGCTGGACAAGGCCGGCATCCGCCACCGCGTGATTGCGGTCTCGGCCTGCTACTCCGGTGGCTGGGTGGACGCGCTGGCCAATGACGACACGCTGGTCATGACCGCCGCGGACGCGACCCACACCTCCTATGGTTGCGGCCGCCTGTCCGAGCTGACGTTTTTTGGCCGGGCGATGTTTGATGAGCAACTGCGCACCACCCATTCCTTTGAGCAGGCCTTCGCCCGCGCCGTCCCCTTGATCAAACAGCGCGAGATTGATGCGGGCAAGGAGGACGGATTTTCCAATCCGCAGATCCGAGTGGGCGCCAACATTGGCCCGGTGCTGCGCACGCTGGCGCAGCGGCTCGATGCGTCGCCGCAGGCGACTGCGCCGGCCGGCGCTCCGTCCCAGGCCGAAGCCGATAAAGCCCGGCCTTGAACCGGGGTCGCGCGCTTTGAGGTAAGGTTGCCGCATGCACTTTTTGTTTCTGAAGCTCGGCTGGAGATCGCTGCTGCGCGATTTGCGGGCCGGTGAGTTGCGCCTGCTGATTGTGGCGGTCACGCTGGCGGTGGCTGCGCTGACCGCAGTGGGGTTTTTTGCCGACCGGCTCAAGGGCGGCTTGCAGCGTGACGCCCGGCAATTGCTGGGCGGGGATGCAGTGGTCCGAAGTGACGGTGTGACCCCCGCCGCGTTTATCGCCAAGGCGCGGGCGCTGGGCCTGCAGTCCGTCGCTACCGTGACCTTTCCCACCATGGGCCGGGCCCGCGATGAAGAGGGCGGCCAGGCCAAGCTGGTGGCGTTCAAGGGTGTGCCGGAGGGCTACCCCTTGCGCGGTGCGATGAAAGTGTCAGACAGCCTGGACGGCGCCGGCCAGGACACCCGCGACATCCCCGCGCCCGGCACCGCCTGGGCCGATGCTTCGCTGCTCGACGCCCTGGGCCTGCAACTGGGCCAAACCCTGTTGATGGGCGAGTCCAGCTTCAAGCTGACCCGCATCATCGTGCAGGAACCGGACCGTGGCGCGGGCTTCATCAGCTTTTCGCCGCGCGTCATGGTCAACCAGGCCGATGTGGCCGCCACGGGTTTGATTCAGCCCGCCAGCCGCACCAATTACCGCTTCGCTGTCGCGGGGGACGACAGGGCTGTCAAGGCCTATGTGAAATGGGCCAGCGACGAGATCAAGAAGCCGGCGGAGCAGTCCGGTATTCGCGGCGTGCGCCTGGAGTCGCTGGAAAGCGGCAGCCCCGAGATGCGCCAGACGCTGGACCGCGCCGAGAAATTCCTGAATCTGGTCGCGCTGCTGGCGGCCTTGCTGAGCGCCGTGGCGGTGGCCATTGTGGCGCGCGGTTTTGCCGCCAAGCACCTGGACGACTGCGCCATGCTGCGGGTGCTGGGCCAGTCGCAGCGCACCATTGCCCTGGCCTATGGTTTTGAGTTCGCCCTGGCCGGCCTGGCTGCCAGTGCGCTCGGCGTGATGATTGGGTTTGCGGTGCACTACGGGTTTGTGGTGCTGCTGGCGGGCCTGGTGGAAACGGCCTTGCCCGCGCCAACCGTCTGGCCCGTGGCTTTTGGCATGGGCATGGGCCTCACGCTGCTGCTCGCTTTTGGGTTGCCGCCGGTGCTGCAGCTGGCACAGGTGCCGCCGCTGCGCGTGATTCGCCGTGATGTCGGCAACCTGAAGCCAGCGTCCATGGCCGTGCTGGGCGTGGGCGTGGCCGGTTTTGCCGCATTGCTGGTGGCCGCCAGCAGTGACCTGAAGCTCGGGCTGATCGCGGTGGGCGGCTTTCTGGGGGCTGTGCTGGTGTTTGCGCTGGCCAGCTATGCCGCCATCAGGTTGCTGCGCGTCAGCGTGAACGAGGCCACCGCGCCGCGCTGGCTGATGCTGGCCACCCGGCAGCTGTCGGCGCGCCCGGTGTATGCGGTGGTGCAGACCAGCGCGCTGGCCGTCGGGTTGCTGGCGCTGATGCTGCTGGTGCTGCTGCGCACGGATTTGATCAGCAGCTGGCGCAAGGCCACGCCGCCCGATGCGCCCAACCGCTTTGTGATCAACGTGCAGCCCGAGCAGGGTGACGCCTTCCAGCAGGCCCTGCGCGATGGCGGCATCAAGAAGTTTGACTGGTACCCCATGATCCGCGGCCGCCTGGTGGCGGTGAATGGCAAGGCCGTGACGCCCGATGACTTTGAGGACGACCGCGCCAGGCGCCTGGTCGACCGCGAGTTCAACCTGTCCAACAGCGCCGTGATGCCCACGCACAACCAGCTGACAGGCGGGCGCTGGACGGCGGGCGAGAAAGACGCCATCAGCGTGGAGGAGGGCCTGGCCAAAACGCTGGGCCTGAAACTCGGCGACGCCCTGCGCTTTGACATTGGCGGCCAGCTCAGCGAGGCGAAGATCACCAGCCTGCGCAAAGTCGACTGGAGCTCGATGCGGGTCAACTTTTTTGTGATGTACCCGGTGGCGCAGTTGCCGGCCGATGTGCCGGTGTCCTTCATCAGCGCCTTCCGCGCGCCCGAGCCGGCTGTTGCGGTGAACGGCCAGCCCCGTCCCCAGAGTTTTGACAACACCCTCGTCAAGGCGTTTCCCAACATCACCAATGTCGACATGAGCAGCACGCTGGCCCAGGTGCAGCGCGTGCTCGACCAGGTGATACGCGCCGTGGAATTCCTGTTCGGCTTTACGCTGGCGGCCGGCGTGGTGGTGCTGTTCGCGGCCATCACGGCCACGCGCGAAGAGCGCGCCCGCGAGTTCGCCATCATGCGCGCGGTGGGCGCGCGCGCCTCGCTGCTGCGGCAGGTGCAGCGCGCCGAACTGGCGGGCGTCGGCCTGCTCGCCGGCTTCCTGGCTTCGCTGGTCGCGCTGGCGGTAGGCTGGGGGCTGGCGCGCTTTGTGTTTGATTTCAGCTGGACCGGCTCCTGGACGGTGCCGGTCTTCGGCAGTTTGGCCGGCGCGGCCCTGGCGCTCGCGGCGGGGTGGTGGGGGCTGCGTTCGGTGCTGAACACGCCGGTGGTCGAAACCTTGCGCAAAGCCACCTGACCGGCATGAGTCCTTGCCTTCCTTCCAGCCGGCCCTCACCCCAACCCTCTCCCGGAGAGCGAGGGGGCAAGACAGTCCAGAGAGCGACAGGCCAGAAAGTTTTCACTCCCTCTCCCTCTGGGAGAGGGCAGGGGTGAGGGCTCTGCGTTAAGCACGCAGACCTCTCAACCCAGCCATTCATCCAACCACCCGCATGCAGATCGAAGAAAAACCCCCTGGCAACCCGCCGTTTGAAACCCCCTACGCCTGGATAGGCGGCGAAGAGCGCGTCAAGGCCCTGGTCGAGCGCTTTTATGACCTGATGGACCTGGAGCCGGGCTACGCGGCCCTGCGTGCGGCGCACGGCAGCACGCTGGACAACGCCCGGCAGCGCCTGTTCTGGTTTTTGTGCGGCTGGCTGGGCGGGCCGCAGCACTACACCGAGCGCTTTGGCCACCCGCGCCTGCGCATGCGCCACATGCCGCAGCAAACCGGCGGCGGCTCCATTGGTATTGCCGAGCGCGACCAGTGGCTGGCCTGCATGGACCAGGCGATGCGCGAAACCGGCGTGGACGAGGCGCTGCGCGTCCGGCTCAACGCCTCGTTTTTCCAGACGGCTGACTGGATGCGCAACCGCGGGGAGTAAGGAAAGAAGGGAAGCGAAGGGCGAAAACAGCCTGCGGGCGGGTTTCTCAATGGGCCCATGACCCTGCCCCACCAAAGACAGCGATCGCCAGCGACTGATTCAACATCGACATCGACAGTAAATCGCTCAGCCCTGCGTCAGCAACACCACCAGCGCCCCGGCGCCGCCTTCGGCCGGCCGGGCCTGCACGAAGGCCAGCACCTCCTGTTTCTGGATCAGCCAGCTCTGCACCTTGCCCTTGAGCACCGGCGTCTTGCCCGGCGAGCCCAGCCCCTTGCCGTGTACCACGCGCACGCAGCGCCAGCCGGTTTTGCAGGCGTCCTTGATGAACTGGGCCAGTGCCTCGCGGGCGTCCTCGCGCCGCAGGCCGTGCAGGTCGAGCTGGCCCTGGATGCTCCAGCTGCCACGGCGCAGCTTGCGCACCACGTCCGGCCCCATGCCGGGCCGGCGAAAGCTCAGCGCCTCGTCGGTGTCCAACAGGCTTTCCACGTCAAACTCGTCCGAAATGGCTTCGCGCATCACGGCCAGCTCGTCGCGCTGCTGCTGCACTGGAATGGGGACGGGCTGCGCCGGGGGCAGGCTGGCCCGGTGGCCCGGACTGCCGGGCAGGTGCCTGGCCGGCAAGGCCTTGACGGGGCCGACGGCGCGCGAGAAGAGTTCTTTTTCTGCTTTGGCTTTTGCTGCAGCGGCCAGGCGCGCAGCTTCTGCATCTGCGGCCAGCCGGGCGCGGGTTTCAATTTCCTGCCTCACGGCCTTCAGGTCCTTGAGACTTTTGATGGCGAGCGCTTTCATGAGCCGGACTTTATAACAGTCCCCGCTCGGCCATCGACACCGCTTGGGTACTTGTCACCACGAAATGGTCGAGCACGCGCACATCCACCAGCGCCAGCGCGGACTTGAGGGTTTGCGTCAGCGCCTCGTCGGCGCGCGAGGGCGTGGCGGCGCCGCTCGGGTGGTTGTGGGCCAGCACCACGCTGGCGGCGTTCAGCGCCAGTGCCCGCACCACGACTTCGCGCGGGTAGACGCTGGTCTGCGTCAGCGTGCCGCGAAACAGCTCTTCCAGCGCAATCAGCCGGTGCTGGCTGTCGAGGAACAGCACGGCAAATATTTCGTGCGGCCGGCCGCCCAGCTGCAGCTGCAAATAGTCACGCACCGCCTGCGGTGTGGAAAACAGCGCCTTTTCCTTCAGTTCTTCGGCCAGCGCGCGGCGGGCCAGTTCCAGCACCGCAACCAGCTCGGCCCGTTTGGCCGGGCCCAGGCCCTTGATGCTTTTGAGCGCTTCGGGACCGGTGTGCAGCAGCCCGGCAACGCCACCGAAGGTGTCCACCAGTTCCTGGCCCATTTGCAGCGCATTTTTGCCGGGCAGACCGGTGCGCAGCAGCAGCGCCAGCAGTTCGGCATCGCTCAGCGCACCGGGGCCGCGCGCCAGCAGTTTTTCCCGGGGGCGGGCGTCCTCGGGCAGGTCTTTCAGCAGCATGGGGGAAGGGGTCCGATCAGGGGAGGGGAGCGGGGTAAATCCGGCTTTTCTCCCGGACATGGCTTACTTTCTACAATAGAGGCAGTTTACAAACAGTTGTTGGCCGCGCCCGCCGGCCCAGAGAGTTTTATGTCCCCTGTGGAAACCACCGCTCCCGCACTTGTCCAGCCCGGCTCTTTTTTGACCCTGCATTACCGCATGGCCGGCCCGGACGGCGCCGACATCATCAATACCTTTGGCGGCAAGCCAGCCACGCTGAGCCTGGGCACCGGCGAGTTGTCGCCCGCCATCGAGCAGCGCCTGCTGGGCCTGGCCGAGGGCACGCGCACTACGTTCGAGCTGGCCGCCGGTGCGGCCTTTGGCGAGCGCAACCCCACCCTGGTGCAATGGGTGGCGCGCAAGCTGCTCAATGAGCTGGGCGACCCCGACGAGCAGTACAAGGTCGGCGATGTGGTGCAGTTCCCCACGCCCGACGGCATGGGCCAATACGCCGGTGCCGTTCAGCAGGTCAAGGAGGGCGAAGGGTCGGATGGCGCCGTGCAGTTTGACTTCAACCACCCGCTGGCCGGCCAGCCGGTGGTGTTTGAAGTGCAGTTGATTGGAGTGTTATGAACAATAAGGCCCCCACGTTTGTCGCTTCGCGTGCCTCCGGCGGTGCACTGCCCCCTTCACACGAAGAAGGGGCTGTTCCGCCTAAGGGCGGCCTGTCGGCGGAACCGGCTCAACTTGAGGAAATCCTGCTCGCGGAGCCGCGCGGCTTTTGTGCCGGTGTCGACCGGGCCATTGAAATCGTCGAGCGGGCGCTGACCAAGTTTGGCGCACCGATCTACGTGCGCCACGAAATCGTGCACAACACCTATGTGGTCAACGAGCTCAAGGCCAAGGGTGCGATCTTTATTGAAGAGCTGTCCGACGTGCCGCCAGGCGCCACGCTGGTGTTCAGCGCTCACGGCGTGAGCAAGGCGATCCAGGACGAGGCGCGCGCCCGCGGCTTCCAGATTTTTGACGCCACCTGCCCGCTGGTGACCAAGGTGCACGTCGAAGTGGCCAAGCTGCACAAGGAAGGTTATGAGTTCATCATGATCGGCCACAAGGGCCACCCGGAAGTAGAGGGCACGATGGGCCAGCTCGACGGCGGCATCCACCTGGTGGAAGATGTGGCCGACGTGGCACGCATCACGCCCTCGCAAACCGGGCGGCTGGCCGTGGTGACGCAAACCACGCTGAGCGTGGATGACGCAGCCGAGATCAGCGCGGCCGTGAAGGCGCGCTTTCCTCAGGTGCGCGAGCCCAAGCAGCAGGACATTTGCTACGCCACGCAAAACCGGCAGGACGCCGTCAAGGTGCTGAGCCCGCAGGTGGACATCCTGATCGTGGTCGGCAGCCCGACGAGTTCGAACAGCAACCGCCTGCGCGAACTGGCCGCCAAGCTGGGCACCGAGGCCTACATGGTGGACGACGCCAGCGAGCTGCAGGAGTCATGGTTCGAGGGCAAGAGCCGCGTCGGTCTGACGGCCGGCGCCTCGGCCCCGGAGATCCTCGTCAAGCAGGTGATAGACCGCATCCGGGCATTGGGCGCAGTCTCCGTGCGCAAGATGGACGGCATCGAGGAAACCATCAAGTTTCCGCTGCCCAAGGGCCTGAAGCTGGACGCCCAGGGCCATACGCTGGACGTCAGCGACAGTCAGCTGCATCAACTGACCTGATTGCGGTCATGACCAGCCGCCATCAAATCGAGCGCTGCCTGCTGGCGTTCAATCAGGATTACCGCCACTTTATTCGTCAAACTCCGCTGTGGAAACTGCCGGGCAAGGCGCTGGGCGTGGCCTGCGCTGAAGTCTGGCTCAAGCTGGAGCATTTGCAGACGGGCGGCAGTTTCAAGGCGCGTGGCATGCTCAACCGCCTGCTGTCCAACCCCATTCCGCCCAGTGGCGTGATCGTGGCGTCGGGTGGCAATGCCGGCATTGCCACGGCGGCAGCGGCCCGGGCGCTGGGCGTGCCCTGCGAGGTGTTTGTGCCTGAAGTGTCCAGCCCGGCCAAGCGCGCCCGTCTCGCCGCGCTGGGCGCCCGGGTCGTGGTCACGGGCGCGGCTTATGCCGACGCGCTGCAGGCCTGCCTGGCGCGCCAGCAGGAAACCGGCGCGCTGCTCACGCATGCCTATGACCAGCCCGAAGTCCTGACCGGGGCCGGCACCCTGGCGCTGGAAATCGAGCAGCAGGGCGGCCTGCCCGATGCCGTGCTGGTCAGCGTCGGCGGTGGCGGCCTGATTGGCGGCGTGGCCAGCTGGTTTGAACAGCGCTCCAGAGTGGTGGCCCTGGAGCCCGAACTGGCCCCGACGCTGTTCAAGGCCCGCGAAGCCGGCGAGCCGGTGGACGTGGCCATCAGCGGCATTGCGGCCGACTCCCTGGGCGCCAAACGCATCGGCAGCCTGGCGTGGGAGGCGACCCAGGCCCATGTGCGCGATGCGCTACTGCTCAGCGACGAATCCATCCGGGCGGCGCAGTCGTGGCTCTGGAACGAACTGAAACTGGCGGTTGAACCCGCTGCTGCGCTGCCGCTGGCCGCGTTGCACAGCGGCCGCTACGTGCCACGCGCCGATGAAAAGGTCTGTCTCATCGTTTGCGGCGCCAACCTGGACCCAGCGTCGCTTGTCTGAAGTTGTCTGAAGTTAAATTGGCACAAAAGGGGCTTCCAGAAATTCGATTGTCGGGATGCAGGGCAAGGCGCACGGAGCGCAGGACACCGGAATGCACTTGGGTGCATGAGGATTCCGAGCACCGCGCAACGCCGCCATGCGCCCGAGAATCGGATTTATAGAAGTCCCGAAATACAATCCCCCCATGCTAGACATCAACCTGCTCCGCAAAGACCTGCCCTCGGCCATCGCCCGCCTGGAGATGCGCAAGAGCCCGCAAGCCTTCCTCAACGTGGAAGCGTTCCAGGCCCTGGAGGCCGAGCGCAAAGCCTTGCAAATCCGCACGGAAGAGCTGCAAAACCAGCGCAACACCCTATCCAAACAGATTGGCCAGCTCAAGTCCAAAGGCGAAGACGCCAGCGCCGTCATGGCGCAGGTGAGCGCGTCCAAGGCCGAGCTGGAGTCCTCCGCGGCCCGGCTCGACCAGATCCAGACCGAACTGCAGGGCCTGCTGCTGGCGGTGCCCAATTTGCCGCACGAATCGGTGCCGCTGGGCGCCGATGAGCAGGGCAATGTCGAAGTGCGCAAATGGAGCCCCATCGAAGGCCCGGGCGGTGAGCCGCCGGCCTTTGCATTTGAGGTGAAGGACCATGTGGACGTGGGCCAGCCACTGGGCCTGGACTTCGAGCTGGGCACCAAGCTCACGGGTTCCCGCTTTACCGTGATGAAAGGCCAGCTCGCGCGCCTGCACCGCGCCTTGGCCCAGTTCATGCTGGACGTGCAGACGCTGGAGCACGGCTACACCGAGTGCTACACACCGTACATCGTCAATGGCGACTCCCTGCGCGGCACCGGCCAGTTGCCCAAGTTTGAAGAAGACCTGTTCGCCGCCAGAAAAGGCGGACAGGAAGGCGCCGCCGAGGCCGAGAGCACCGCGCTCTACCTGATCCCCACGTCTGAAGTGCCGCTGACCAACTTCGTGCGCGACGAGATCGTGCCCGAGGCGCAACTGCCCTTGATGTTCACCGCCCACACACCGTGCTTTCGCTCCGAGGCCGGCAGCTACGGCCGCGACACCCGCGGCATGATCCGCCAGCACCAGTTCGACAAGGTCGAAATGGTGCAGATCGTGCACCCGGAGAAAAGCTACGAAGCGCTGGAAGCCATGACCGGCCACGCCGAAACGATTTTGCAAAAGCTCGGCCTGCCCTACCGCGTGATGCTGCTGTGCACCGGCGACATGGGCTTTGGCGCCAGCAAGACCTACGACCTCGAGGTGTGGCTGCCCGCCCAGGGCACTTACCGCGAAATCAGTTCGATTTCCAACTGCGAAGCCTTCCAGGCGCGCAGGCTGCAGGCCCGCTTCAAGAACGCGCAAGGCAAAAACGAGTTCGTGCACACCCTGAACGGCTCCGGCCTTGCCGTAGGCCGCACCCTGGTGGCCGTGCTGGAAAATTACCAGCACGCCGACGGCACCGTCGAGGTGCCGTTGGTGTTGCAGCCCTACATGGGCGGTATTAAGGTGTTGGCACCCTGATCCTTTGCCGCAGGAAGCAGGCATAGTCCCTCGGGGGAAGCGCAGTACGCGAAGCGACAAGCGTGGGGCCCTGCCGGAGCCTGCTAGAATTGCGGCTCGACACAGGAGAGGTGGCAGAGTGGCCGAATGTACCTGACTCGAAATCAGGCGTACCGCAAGGTACCGTGGGTTCGAATCCCACCCTCTCCGCCAAGATGCATAAGGGTTTGTTGCTATGAATTTAGCGGCAAACCTTTTTTGCTTTCAAGGGTCATGTAGCCACCATGTAGCCACCAGTACACGTTTTTCGTACCGCGTAGCCATGCCCGGCACAAGACAAAAGAAAGCCCGCACGGGGCGGGGCGCGTCCTGTCGGCAAAGTGCTGCGGGTTGGTTACGGACTTCCAAAGGCGAACATCCCCAGCGCGGCGGATTACCTCAAATGTCGGTGCCTCCCTGGGCAAATACCGTTCGGCAATATCTTTGGGAACCGACTCAATAGAATTACATGCAGCCATGATTGAAAATCCTTGTGTCGGTGGTTCGATTTCGCCCCAGGCCACGAGTCAAGTCCTTGTGGTATATAGAAACCATGCTATCAATTCGGTAGTTTGGTTGTTTCTTGTCTGTAGCTTGTAGGCAATCTGTGGGCAATCTGCCTAAATGGAGCGCCAGAAAAATTAATTGCACTGAACCGTGCAGACGTCTGCACGATAGGCGCTCTTCACGACTTGAACCTGTAACGCCGCCGCCCTTTGGTTTTTTTGTATTGCGGGGCGGTCACGTCCAGTTCCTGCATCGCTCCGCCTGCGCGCCCGGCCTCGTCTGCCAGGACGTCAACGTGCGGGCTGGCTTGATCCATGCTGTCAACCCATTGCACGGCCTGCGTCTATTGCGTGCGCAGTCAACCAGGTCAGCCAGGAGATTACTAAGCGGAACATGAGCATCCAGCCGATGCGGGCATTCGGCTACGCGATCAATGGTGGCAAAGTGCCACAGCGCATCCATCGTCAGTTTGCGTTGTGTCCACCCATCACACAGTGCTTCCATTGCCACGTCCAGACCGATTTTGTTGCGGTACTTGAAGCAGTCGGCCACGGTCTTGGCGGCGTTGAAGACAGGCACCTCCACGCCACCAACATAGAGCCGTTCGATGCCTTCGGTCAGGTTAGAGGCCTACACCGGGCGGATCCTGGAGGCGCGACCATCGTTGTGTCTTCGAACAGATAAATCCTCACCAAAGCGCCGAGTCCCGCATATCCATCAATCGCCTGCGCTGCCGATTGCGCAACCATATTCCCACGACCGAAGTGAACACAATAACGCCGAGTCCTGCGCCAACCACGACCCCTGTAAAAATCCAATTGCTAATCGCTCCGGACACCCAAAGTGCCACTGCCCCCAGCGCGGCAGCCAATACGATAATTCTGATGGCGAGTCTCATCCTTGAACGTGCTTTCTCTTTCATTGATGAACATGATAATCGGACCTGCGCCTGTCCACCCATATCCAAATGGCGGTGGCTAGGAATGCCTACTGGGCTGATGCAGCCCAAAGGCTGGGCGCAAAACTGTCGTCGAGCACAGCAGCCGGAACTGCAGCCAAAGCGGCAATGTGGCTATTCCAAGCGTTAGCCAAGTTTCGCTGCCGGGTGGTGATGGGCGCCACCGAGGGGAACATGCCCCGCTTAGGGTGGATTTCTCCGGGAGGATTTTGCAATGTCGGCTTGCTTTGTTTTGAGAAATTCTTGTGGCCTTGAGAGATCCCGTGGTACATTTCAGGCGCTGTCGTAGCAAAGTTCGTTCAACACTTCGAGTTTGAGCCTTGAGGTCTAGCACCTCGAAACTTGGAAGGCGCAAGCCTTTCGCAAAGAATTTGCATCCGAATTCTTTGAATCAATCAGCCGTTTAGCACTTTGCATACGCAAAAGTGTTGCAGGACGCAGTATCCGCGAGCCTTTCCACCTGAATTAACATGTTTCTGGAGGGGAAAAGCGGTGTGAAACAGCGAATTCGTCGAACCTGCCGCAGCACCCAAAACGCCATCGCACAAGCCCTTTTCGGGGTCGGTGAGCGATCGTTGAAGGTGAACTGTGGCCCCCCGAGTGCCTAGAGCAAGCGGGAAGAAAACGGTCGTCCCCCGGACAAGGGGACAACGACAGGTCAAACCACTGCCACCGATAGCTCCAAACAACCACAGCAGCCAGCACCGCGTTGCGGTACTGCTGAATCCACTCCCTTCGCGCATCTACCACTCGTAGTAGCGTCGGGCGTCCCTGCGCCATCTATGCGGGGACCGGGACTTGGTTGTTATGGGGACGCGTTCACCGGCGATACGGTGCCACGGCAATTGGGGTTGACTCAACCTGATTGCCGGCCCTGGAAAGGGGGAGTGACAGCTCCGGGACCAAGAATCCTCGAAGAAATGATTTCGTCCACGGCGCCAGAGCCGTTTCAGCCTGGCGGATCTAGGGTTGGCCCCCTTTATCTGAAGCTCTGCCCGGGTCCCTCCCGCAAAAAGGGAAAAAAGCATGCGACAGCCGGACCCGGACGAACCGGTATGGCAACGGAGCTTTGCTATGTCACATCAGAAGACAAATACGTATCCCGAGGCAACAACCCAGCTGTTTCCACCTCTTGAATTGGAACGCCGGCCGACGGTGACCACTGCGGCGGCGGCCTATTATTTGAATCGAAAGCCGCAAACATTACGATGCTGGGCGACCTACCAGAATGGTCCAGTAAACCCGATCCGCATTTTTGGACGACTGGCCTGGAATACTGCCGACCTGCGTCGCTTGTTGGGGATGGAGTGATGGTGCCTGAACCGCCGAATCAGCGAACGCGAACTCGACCGAATGACGGCTGACATGCCTCAGAGGCTGGCGGCTTTGCGCCAGGAATTCGAAGCCCAGAACTCAGCGTACCCGGCGCCGGTGCGGGTCTTCCTGGGCGGCGAGCTACGGCTTGTGCGCACCGTCGAAAACGTGGTGCTCCCTTTCATGCTTGAGCGCGTGAAACCATAAGCAGCCGGGTCCCGGCCTCACCGCGCCGATTCCTGCAGCGCCTCAAGCCAGTACCCTGAGATGTACCGGCTTATTGCTCGGTGCCCTGCGACAACTTGGGCTGGAGCTTGTCGCGCTCCATTGCGTTAAAAACTCCGGCAGGCTGGCCGGTCAAGCGATGGCGACCTCTTCGCCCTGGTGGATTAGCACCTCGGCGGAGATGCGCAGCCAGCGATGCAGGCGACGGATCATGTGCAGCGTCAGCGGGCGCGCGCGATTCAGCACCTCATAGACGCGGTGCGGCGGCCCGATGATGGACTCCAAATCCTTGACCGTCAGACCCTCTTGATCCATGGTGAGTATTCCGGTCGCGCGTGACCGGTGCTGAAGAGGCGGCAACGCCTCACGGCGGGATCATGCATGAGTACATGCTCGATCATGGCGGGGCCTCCGGCGGCCTGGCTGGGGCCTAGCTTGAAGAGATTTCTGGAGAACATACCTCCCTATTACGATTTCACAACTTATTCGAACCATCGGTCACGCTCTCCGGAATACCGGTCACGCGCCCGGAATCAGCGGTCACGTTCACCGGAATACGCACACGCGGAACTTGATCGCCTCGATAGGGCCGGGCAGGGCGATCGGGTAGTGCTTCGCTTCATAGGCCTGCACGAGCGTCGCTAGGATGTCGAGGCGGTCGCCCTCTGGCGTGGCGGGTTCCGGGTCCAGATCAATAAGGCCGGACACTTCCCGCAGCGTCGCCTTGTAGTCGGCGTCCGTGTGGATGGGCTTGATTTCCATGGTCAAACTCCTTTCAAAATTGCTCGACGGTTTCAGCGTCGATGGCGTCGTAGTGCTTGTGCGTCCCGACGAATTTGACGCAGACCCACTGCATTTTGTAGGCCACGCTGACGATCAGCCGGTAGTCGTTGCCCTTGATGTTGAACACCACGCGGTTGGTCGCAATGATGCTCGCGTTGCCGTACTGGGCCTTGATATCCGCCGGCCGGGTCCATGTCGCCTTCGTCACTTCGGCCAGCCACGCCTTCTGAGGTTGCTCCGAATCTTTGTAGGCGGTGTTCTCCAAAAAGTTGCGCAGGTTAGCCTGGCGGCCGCGGAAGAAGTCCTCCGGCGTTGATCAGCGCCTGCGCACCGCGGCCGCCAGGCTGAAGACTCTCTGCATCAGTGCGACGCGCCAGCCCATCGCAAATCGCAAGCGTCTACATGGCCTGCCGGCCTACGCTGCACCAGAACTTCTCATAACTGGGATCTTTGCATAACGCTGTAGTCCCCTCGTTCGAAGCCCAATTCTCTCGCAAAATCCTTCAACATGGATACCGCCGTGTCGAAGGTGCTAAACAGGATCAAACCGAGACTGATCCGCGCCAAGTAGGCCTAATGCGTCGTAGAAAGCTGGTAGCCGCCCAGCGCAGCCTTCCAGTCGGACTTGCTGCTAAAACTCTGCCACGGCTCGATTTCGGCCTCTGCATTGCCACTGGAGTCAGGCCAGAAGCCGGTTTGCATGCAGGCCGTGTAAACAGACAGAACCTCCTGAAACTTCTTCGCACCGTTGCTCATGAATGATTGTCCCGCCGTGATCTGATGGATGGAGCTGGGCGCTTCGGTTTCTGCCGCGATGAAGACAAACTTTGCGGGAGTGGTCCTGCCTTCGTAAAGAGAGCGGGCGATGGTGTACATGAAGGCCTGGAAGTCATAGTGCATGTCCACCGCGTCACGGATGAAGGCATTGATCGTCCCATGGCGCGTCGTCTTCAAGTCGAAGCTGTACTCGGGGTGATAGAGGTCCAGGCGGGTACGCAGCATCAAGCCCGTAGTAGGCTCCTCCACGTAAATGCTCGCCTCGGGGATGCCTTCGTTCACGAAGTCGCCAAAAGGGCGGCCAAACACGATGCGATGCAGAATTTTCTCAGCCAGCTTTCGGGCTCGCGCAAACGTGGGCTCATCAACCACCAAACGGCTTGCATGCTTGGCGAGGAAGGCCTTGTATTCGGCTGCGCGTCCGTCGGCAATGCCGGGGTAGATGGAGAACTCAGTGCCGATCAGGTGAGGCTCCAGTACCAGACCGTGCACCAGGCTGCCGAAATCCATGGCTTTGGTGGCCTTGTTGAGCGACAACAGGTGGGCCTGGAAATGGGCCGGGGACTCCAGCAGCGGCTTGAGCATGCTGCAGCTCAACGCTTCCTTGTCACTGTGGTACTGGGCAGCGGGCAAATTTGCATACATGCGCGAGCCTGCAGCAAAGCCAGGGGTGCTTTCAGATTCGTAGCCTTGGCCAGCGGCGAACATCAGTGCAGAAGAATTCAAAACGGTTTCGGTGTTCATATCAACCTCTCAGGTGCTTTTGTCTATGAAAACACGAAAGGGCGCTACGTCAAGGGGTGGGAAAAGAAATTGGCACGAAGACGCAGAAGACGCCTTGACCAACACAGATGCCGTGTTAATTTGAATGCAAGGAATGAACAAAAACCATGCAGCAAACTGAACACACTATCGAACACATGGCAGTAGATGCTTCGGCTGACGTCAGCATGAAAAGCTGGATCGCCCAGCTCGATGAGGCGGTATCGAACACTGACGAACCGGCAATCTGGCGGCTGATGGATGAGCAAGCCAGCAACGACTCTGCGCACGAGGCCTTGACCAGCCTGGTTAGCCGGCTGGCGTATGTGCACCATGAGCGGCCTGTTTTCTGTGAGCTCTTCATGCTGCCGGTCATCACCATGCAAGGTTGCCATGTAATCGACAACGCCCAAGTCTGGAAAGGCGTGCGCAATCAGGTACGTGAGGCTCTGGGCAGCTGGTTCAACGATGACGGCCGGACAACGCTTTTTGATGACATCGCGCCAATGGACTGGGTGACAACGTGGCGACCCGGTGTTTTGCGCGCCCACTTGGAAAGACTCATTCCTGGCTGCGGCAAGGTTCGGGCCTCATTCACCACGGAACAGGTTTCCTTGCCTGACGAGGCGCCGCGCCTTGGATTCGTGGTGATCGGACGCTCCACGCACAAGGGATGGCGTGACCTGCCCAGATCCAATGGCCTGATGGACAAGCGCCTCAAGGACGTTATCAGATATTGCTTGCAAATCCAGGCCTCCACATCGTCCAGCCACATGGAACCAGCGCCGATCGTCCTGGCTCCCGAGCGCATCCAGTTTGCGATCACGGACGGCATTTCCTTGTGGTTGAGCAAACTCAATGAGGCCGTTGGCATTGAGGGCTGGACGGTGATGCCTTCACTAGCGGCCCGCGACGTGGTGAAGGTGACGTTGAAACTGAGGAACAAGCAGGTTGAGCTGACCCAGTTCACGCTGCGTCTTCACCAGATTGGCACACAAGGACTGAGTGACGTTCTGAGCATGCTCCAGCAGATCGCGCCAATGTTTGACGTACCGGTGGACATGCGGGAGTCGGCATACAAGAAAACCGCCCACCCGACCCTTGACAACTGATGTTTGTGTGTTGATATGGGTATGCAACGCGCTCTTGGCGCACTATCAATTCGGAGAGCTAACAAATGAACCTCAGCACCATTCCCGTTCGTCCCTTTGCCGAAGGGATCATTCGCATTGCCACAACTTCCGAGCCCGGCGCAGAGAAGATTGTGTTTGACGGCAGCATGGAAATCCTCTCGCGCCATCACCAGGGCCGTGAAACAGATGCGATTGAAGTCCCCCGTCTGGCGAAGCACCCCATGCGGGATAAGCTGATGGAAGAAAAGCCCAACAAGGAAGCCGGGAAGCTGGTGGAAGTGCCAATCCGCATGTTCTTTGGGAAGACCAGCAATGCCCTGACCGTGGCCTACCAGGCGTACGACGCCGATGGCCGCCCTGTTTGCCGGGGCAACGGGGAAAAGGCCAAACGCACCTCACTGTCGGATGAAAACGTGCGCGTGGTGATGGATGCGCCTTGCTCGGGACCTGAAACCTGCGAGTTTGTAGCCTCTGGCCAGGCACGGTGCCGGCGCCAGGTCTGCATGTCTGTGCAGATACCCGGCCAGGACAACCCCCTGAGCACTTTCGAGGTCCGTTCCTCGTCATACAACACCTACAAGACCCTCAAGGGCCAGCTGGAACTGGTGGAGCGACGTTTCGGTGGGCTGCGCCATGTTCCGCTCAAGCTCCAGATCTGGCAGACCTCGAATCAGGCCAGTGACTTCGAATCGTTCGATGTCTTCAAGATTGCCTTGGGAACGGCAACTGAACTGGACGCCATGAAGGCCGTCAAGATCGCCCGGACGGATGAGTCTGAAGCGGGGTTGGAGTCTGAGGTGGATGCGGCCTACACAGCCGCCACCGATGGTGTGGGCGACGATGATTTTGAAATCGTGACTGACTTTTACACCCAGCGGCCAGCTACTGCAGCTCGTCGAAGTGGCGGCGCCTCGCTTGTGGATCAGCTGACGGGTGGAAAGGGGCAGGTTGCGGGCGCATCCCTTGCGGAAAATGTCATAGCCCATGCCATGGCGCGTGTCAGTGAGGGCTCCGGGAAGGAAAAGGCCCACTGCTCCGGGTCAACAATCCAAGCCTGATTTCTGAATCCGGATGGGCAATCAAAACATCACATGACTGGTTATTGGCGAGAGCATTCCTTTCTCCTTGGGGGTGTTGACAGTGGACAACACCGTGCTAATTTGATTGCAAATAGACACGGGATTCTCATATGAAAGCTAGATCACACTATCTGAGCCGCCTTCTGCAAACAGTGGGCTTTTGGCTGTTTGGCGTATTGCCGGCAGCCATTGCCGTCCTGTCCGCCATAGCGATGTTCGCATACTGGACGAGCAGTAATAAGGAGGCGCCGCTGAGCTTCCAAGTCTTCAGTAACTTCACCCCCGAAGCCGGTGTGTTGCTGTGCTTGATTGCCTACCAACTGCTGCTTCATGTGGCGCGCATCTGGATGTGCAAGCGCCTTGCAGATGCAAACGGCACGATTCCCTATGAGCCAGAATTGACCAGTGACAGCCTTCGTGCCTTTGTGCCCGCAGTCATGACGCCTTACATCGTGTTCTTCGCCTTGTGGGGTGCCTTTGGCACCAAGGTTGTGGCAACCAACTATGTGCTGGTGGCGGCACTTGGCGCCATGACGTTCCTGAGCTGGGTCATCATCAAAACGGGTTGGCTCTACGGTTTCGTAATTGGCGAGCGCTCACGTGTGCATTACGGTGATTCCTCCCAGCAGGCACGGCACTCGAACGTGGCCCGCAAGGAAGTGGCCAAGATCACATTCAGGGACATTCACGGCAACACAGCGATCAAGCGTCGACTGTTGGAGGCTGGCAGCGCCATCGTCGATGCGCCTAAGGGTGGCCAGGGCAAGGCCCGAAACGGTATCTTGATGGACGGTGAACCCGGCAATGGCAAAACGGTCTTTGCCGAAGCGCTTGCCGGTGAGCTCAAGCTCCCATTGCTGACACTCACCCACTCGGATGTGGCCAGTCGCTGGGTAGGAGAACGCACTGAAAAAGTGAAGGCTGCTTTTGAGCAGGCGATTCGATCACAGCCCTGCGTCTTCTTCATTGACGAAATCGACAGCTTCTTGCCTGATCGGTCAACGGATAGCGCCCAGACCAAGGAAGACAGCGATGTCACCAATTCCCTTCTGACGCTGCTGATCGAAATTCGCAAGCATCGTGTGGTGGTCGTGGCTGCAACGAACTACGTGGATCGCCTTGACGGTGCCGCCATTCGTGAAGGCCGGTTTGACTTCAAGGTCGAAATCACCCCGCCGGATGAAGCCGCGCGTATTGGCCTGCTGACCGCCGGTTTGAGCACCAACGCTCCCACTTTGCGTGTGAATCGGGCGACTATCAAAAGCGTCGCTCAACGTTGGAATGGCTTTTCCGTGAAGCGAATCCTCGCCGTGACTGAGGAATTGCCTTGCTACGTGGCAGAAGCACAGCAAGGGGCCTTCAAGGGTGAGCTGGAGTTTGACGACTTCATGGCCGTATTGCGCCGACTACAGGGCCGTAAGGGTGCCATGCCTGAGAACGTCAAGGCCATGGCTGACATGGTGCTGCCGGAGGTGACGCGGGAAGCCTTGGCGATGCTTGCAAGCCGCCTGAAAGACCCACAGCGCATTGAACGCCTCGGTGGCACGTTGCCCTGTGGCGTCCTGTTCTTCGGCCCTCCTGGTACGGGTAAGACCGCCGCTTGCAAGGCTCTGGCGAAGGACGCCCAGTGGACTTTCCTGATCAAGACCGGCCCCGATCTGGTGCGGGACCCCAAGGCCCTGGACAAGCTCTACGCGCAGGCCAAGGATTTGCGGCCGTGCATCGTCTTTGTGGACGAAGCAGATGATTTGCTGATTTCCCGGGAAGCATCCCGCAATTCGGAAGCCACCAACAAACTCTTGACCATCATGGATGGCGTGAATGACCGTGTGCGCGATGTGGTGTGGGTGGCTGCTACCAACAATCCAGAGCAGATTGATTCCGCTCTGCTGCGTGGTGGTCGCTTCACAGAGAAGGTTGAATTTGTCCGTCCGGACGAAGACCAGCTGACCACGCATATTGAGCAATGGTTCACAACCCGCAAGATTGGTTTGAAGTCTGGTTTGGATGCCCCGGCTATTGCATCCATGTTGGGTGATGAGAGCATTGCCAACGCTGAGGCTGTGTTGCAATACGCAGTCAACCGCGCAATCTCTCAGTCGAACGATGATTTCATTGAAGTTGGTGCTGCCGATGTGCAGAGAGGTGTAGTGATGGTTTTGGGGACTGCGTGCTGAAATTTGGTATCTCTGGGGGCTCGCCAGTTCGGTGGTGGGCCTTGTTACCATTGTCGCCACACGGGCGGCTTTCGCTCAGAATGCCTCTGGCGACGTGGCGGTAGTGCAAGTCCCGAAACAACCTGATGACCGTGTGACCCAGGCCGCTAGCCTGAATATTTCACCTATATGAGTCGGCAGTCCCGCCCGAAGGCGCGTTGTCATTGGTATCTGACGCCAAGCACAACATGGGACTGCCAATGCCAAACTGTACCGAAGAAATTGGAACAAGCAAGAT